>ERZ1036467.34-NODE-34-length-177978-cov-21.458727_pt1 | contig 177978 bp, 137 predicted proteins | sample MGYA00514231_ERZ1036467 | MGnify/ENA primary metagenome ERZ1036467 (study PRJEB33795, sample SAMN09464919) | human gut metagenome | isolation source: Bloodstream | host: Homo sapiens | place: USA: Stanford, California | collected 2016-07 ...
AAGCAAGGCGATAGCCGATGGAGAGGAGTCAGTCCGTAAGGGGTGACTCCTTTTTCTGTTTTTATTTATTCGATTCTGATTGGATAAATAAAATAAGATGTATATATTCGCTCCCTATAACTTAATAATGTGTTGTATGGTTAAGAAGTGGATATTCCCTTTATTGATTGGGGTTTGTTTAATCAATACGTCTATGGCACAAGAAAATCCGATTTTATTATTCCCAAAAGGGGCGCCGGGAGAAACTATTAAATTAATAGAGAAAGCTGATACGGATGGTGGAAAAACCGGTGGTGAGAGTGTTTTGCGTATTACGAATGTGAGTGAGCCAACGATTACTATATATCATGCTCCGGATGAAGTGGCCTCGGGTGCCGCTATGATTGTCTGTCCCGGTGGTGGTTACAATATTTTAGCTTATGATTTGGAAGGTGATGAAGTCTGTGAATGGCTTAATAATCTTGGAATAACTGCGGTCTTACTTAAATACCGGGTTCCAAGACGGGAAGGACTGGAAAAACACGAAGCTCCTTTGCAAGATGTACAGCGTGCGATTGGTTATGTTCGAGCGAACGCTGAGAACTTGAATATAGATCCAAAGCGAATCGGTGTGATGGGATTCTCGGCTGGTGGCCATTTAGCTGCCATGGTTAGCAATAATTTTTTGAAACGTACTTATCCGGCTATTGATGCTACGGATAAAGTAAGTTGTCGTCCGGACTATTGTTTATTGGTTTATCCTGCTTATTTAGATGGAGAGAATTTCCAATTGGCACTAGAGTTAAAGGTTTCATCTGCCACACCTCCAACCATGTTAATTCAAGCGGAAGATGATAAATCTTATATCAACAGTAGTATTTTCTATTATTATGCCTTAAAGGAAGCTGGTGTTCCGGCATGGATGCATTTATATAGTCAAGGTGGCCATGGATATGGGTTACGAGATACGGGAGCGTCTGTAAATGAATGGCCGGATCGGGCTGAAGATTGGTTTCGTGAGATCGGTCTGATCGAATAGAACTCCAGATATCTTTTCTGGAGACTTGCGGAGTAGATTCTTAAATCGATTGCGCAATTTATTTATTACTAGTTTATTATTGATGGTAAACGTAGTAAAAGCGTAGTCCGGGAAAGCGTGTTCTATAGCATATCGTATCTTTGAAGTAGTGAGTTTATTGCTGTTTTCTGTTATTCGGGCTTTTTTTGAAGTAAAAAAGCTAAGTTATGAAATTCCTTAAAAGTTCAGTTTTATTTATTTCAATGGCATGTATAGTGCCTGTTTGTTCGATAGCGAGAGAAAAAAGTGAGAGAATTACAAGAGCTGAGATTGAACAGAAAAGTGTGGATGAATTTATAAATGGTCTGATGAGTCGAATGACCGTTGATGAGAAAATCGGCCAATTGAATCTTCCTAGTTATGGAAACGTAATGCCAAATCCTAAAAAGAGTGAGATAGCCAGTCGTATTGTACGAGGAGAGGTTGGTGGTATATTTAATATATTCGGTGTCGATGCGATCCGGCAGTTACAAGAAGTCGCGGTTAAAGAAAGTCGATTGGGGATTCCTATAATTGTTGGCGCTGATATTTGTAATGGTTATAAAACCGTTTTTCCCATTCCTCTAGGTCTTTCGTGTAGTTGGAAACCGGAGAATATAGAAGAGGTCGCTCGAATTTCCGCAAAGGAAGTTGGTGCTGATGGTATCTGTTGGACATATAGCCCGATGGTCGATATATCTCATGATGCCCGGTGGGGACGAGTAAAGGAAGGAGCGGGCGAGGATCCGTTTCTTGGAGGTATAATGGCTCAAGCATGGGTGCGTGGTTATCAAGGCAATGATTTATCGGCTGATACGACTCTTATGGCATGTGTAAAGCATTATGCGCTTTATGGAGCGGCCGAGGCTGGTCGGGATTATAATACGGTAGATATGAGCCGTGTGACTGCCATGAATTATTACATGCGTCCTTATCAGGCTGCTGTAGAAGCAGGAGTAGGAAGTATCATGACTTCATTCAACGAATTTGAAAGTATCCCTGCGACCGGAAATACTTGGCTTCTTAATGACGTATTGCGTAAACAATGGGGATTTAACGGCTTTGTCGTGTCTGATTTTACGGCAATAGCGGAGATGGTAAACCATGGAATAGGTAATCGTCAGGAAGTCGGAGTCAAGGCGCTAAAGGCGGGTGTCGATATGGATATGATAGCGGACTGTTATCATGCCGTATTAAAGAAATCATTGGAAGATGGGAAAATAACAGAGGCTGAGATTGACTCTGCTTGCCGGAGAATACTAATCGCAAAATACCAATTGGGATTGTTCCATGATCCATATAAATATTGTAATCCGAAAAGAGCCGCCAAAGAGTTCTTGTCGGTAAATAATGTATCTGCGGCCCGTCGTATTGCGGCGGAGTCTTTCGTGTTACTTAAAAATGATAATAATCTGCTTCCACTTAAAGGATGTCGTAAGGTCGCTGTAGTCGGTCCTTTAGCGGATAGCAAGGCGAATATGGCTGGATCGTGGAAATATGATGAGCAGACTAAATCTTATCATGGATTGGTAGAGGATTTACAGGAATCTTTGGGAAATGGAGTAGAGGTTGTTTTTGCAAAAGGCAGCAATCTAGTCGATGATCCCGTTTATGAAGCGAACTTTACGGATCAAAATCGTTCAACCCGGGATGATAGAAGCGATGAACAATTAATCGCCGAGGCCCTAAAAGTGGTGGAAGGCGCTGATGTGATTATCGCTGCTTTGGGTGAATCGATAGATATGAGTGGAGAAGGCGCTAGTAGAGCCATCCTTGAAATGCCGCAAACGCAGAAAAAATTACTGGATGCTATCCAGAAGACAGGAAAGCCGATCGTAATGGTACTTTTTACCGGAAGACCTTTGGCATTACAATCCGAGGAAAAGCAGGTGAATGCGATCTTGAACGTATGGTTCGGTGGTACGGAAGCAGGAGCGGCTATTGCCGATGTCTTGACCGGAAAGGTTTCTCCGACAGGGAAGTTAACCATGTCTTTTCCTCGTGTAACAGGCCAATGTCCGATCTATTATAATCATAAGATGACAGGACGCCCTATGTCTCCCGATGCTTGGTACACTCGTTATGTCTCCAATTATATAGATGTGTTGAATGAGCCTCTTTATCCATTTGGTTACGGCTTGAGCTATACGACTTATACGTATGGCGATGTATCTTTGAATATGAATTCTATGGATGCAAATGGAAAAATTCAAGCATCCGTGATTGTTACCAATACTGGGGCTCAGGATGGAGAGGAAATCGTACAGCTTTATTTACGTGATATCGTACGCAGCATAACCCCTCCGGTCCAAGAATTGAAAGGATTCAAGCGAGTTGCGTTAAAAGCGGGAGAAAGCAAGAAAGTAACCTTTGATATTGATGTGGATATGTTGAAATTCTACGATTCAACCTTAGATTATGTCGCTGAGCCGGGTGAGTTTCAGGTAATGATCGGTGGAAATAGTAAAGAGGTGAAAACTGCTTCGTTTACATTAAAATAATCCTAATCGGAAGGAATCAGTTATGGGTCTTTGCTAAATTCGAAATTATATGTATCTTTGCCAAAAGAAATATTACAAAACCATGGGGATGACCGGTTTTGACAGCGGGTAGAAGTGGTTTGTAAGCATGTAGTGCGTGGTTGGCTTGCACTTAAATCTCAGACAACGAACAATTAACTGGCGAAAATAATTACGCTCTCGCTGCTTAATCGAAGTATAGTAGATTCAAGCTTAATCCCTGCAAAAGTTGCGGGGACGTGACATCACCCGGATGCTGTGGCTCCGAAGCGTTCCGATCAGGTGGTGCAGCAATATCGGAGATAGTTTGAGATAAGCCTCGGGTCTTAGGCGAAACTTTAGAGGATAAGGGATGAGTGGGTGGCTTCGGTCTTGCTCTTCCCCGACAATGAAGGCGAAGATAAACATGTAGAAAGCAAATTAATTCCTCGTTTGGACGAGAGTTCGAATCTCTCCATCTCCACGGAATGAAAAAAGGCCTTACGGATTGTCCGTAAGGCCTTTTTTCATTCATTGTAAACCCATTTATAAGGAGGTGGCGGTACGTATGGACCAGCCTTTTGATGGGGTAATATATCAACCGATTTGACGATTACGTTATTACCTTTCTGGGTACAAACCAGACATTTTGAACGTAATTTCCTCTTAGCCATGTTGAAGACGATATTCGGATTGAAATGAACTCCGTTTATACGAGTCTCAAAATGTAAATGCTCGGTAGTAGCCCTGCCGGTACGTCCGGTTAAGGCGATCGGTTGTCCGGCGAGAACACGATCTCCGGGTTTAACCAAGTTCTTGGAGTTGTGGCTATAGATCGTTTCCAGTCCATTATAATGGCGGACAACGATAACGTTGCCATAGGCGGCGAATGGTTTCGCCATCCTGACAATACCATCGAAAGCAGACACGATCGTATCGTTGGCACAAGTTTTGATATCTACTCCGGAATGATGTCTTCTCCTTCCCCCGTAAGGAGAGATCACGTTTCCATTAGGAAGGGGAAATGCGTATTCCCCGGCGGGGATTAAGGATAAATCAATAATTTCCGTGTTATTCTCATCGAATAGCTTGGGGTCCTTGATCGCTATCTGGCTTTTATCACGGGGCGTAAAGGCTTCCGTGATATCTTTTCTAGGAGAATGACAAACCGCTAGCTCCGGAGCTTCCGGCAACATGAAATTGAAATCCACGACGGGAAGAGGAATATTTGCCGTAGGGAAATCCACTGTCTCGGGAGGGGCCGGGCGTGGAGCAGGCTTTTGCGTACGGCAAGACGCAAATAAAATTAGCGTAAGAATGAGTATTCCGTTGTGTATTTTAGATGCCATTAGATATTGTTTTACTACAAAAGTATAAAAAAGCCTCTTTCAATGGCCTATATTTCCGATATGTTTATACTTCTTTTTATTCTTTGTGTTTTTTCTGATAGTTGAATTTGCCTACCTTTGTAAAGGTAAAATGGAGATATTATACGATGATTGAGGGGACTAGTTTGTCTCTTTGGTCAGAGAGGATGACGATATTGTATTTGCTGGCATTTCTCTAAACTGAAAACGACCAATTTAAAGTACACAGAGAAATAGACAATGCGAATACACCTGTATTTGGTGTGTTCCTTTGCCTTATTTCTGTTGTGTACAAGGCATTTGGTCGTGCCGCAGTTTGACGGGTTTAAGGTAAAGTGTAACACACCTTTTCTCAGATGTGGGTTTATTTATGAGATAAGATTACCTTAAAAACGGCTTTTGTATATGAAAGAACAAAAGGAGATACATATCGGTTCGTTAATAAAAGAGAAAATGGAAGAGCGGGGACTTTCGGTTTCCGATTTTGCTCATGCGCTTCATTATGAACGTACCAATATTTATAAGATATTTAAGCGAAGCAGTATTGATGTTGATTTGTTACTGCGTATATCGGAAGTCTTAGCCTATGATTTCTTGCGGGAGGTGTATTTAGCGGACGAACCCCGGCGATATTCAATCACTATAGAAGCGGACAAGGAAGATATAGAGGAGATCCGTAAATGGCTGTTAGAGAAAAGGCGTGAATAAGTTTCACGCTTTCGTGAAATAAGATCACGGTCGATATAAGACCGGTCACTTTGATTGTTTCTACATTTGACCGTCTCGATGTTTCATCATAACATTAGAGAAATAGGTTAAATCAAGGCCGTGCTCTTCTTGTTCCGTATGTGAATATAGGCAGGAAGAAAGCGGCCACTTTTTTCTTCTGTGTACGTGCACAATTCGATTATTTCCTTTATATTTGTCGATAAACAACGAATTGTTAACATTTCTAATATGAAAGTTCTAAAGACCGCCCTGCTATTCCTGATGTGCGTATCTTTCTCCTTCTCCTGTAAGGAAGGGGTAAAGGAAGTAAGGGTGCTGAAACTGGCACACGGATTGCCCCCCAGCCATTCCGTCCATTTAGGATTGCTCTATATGAACGAGCGTCTGAAAGAGTTGTCCGGAGGAAAGATGAGCATGGACATTTATTCTTCCGCTCAATTGGGATCCGAAAATCAATGTATAGAGTTGCTTCAAATAGGAAGTCTCGATATCACGAAAGTTTCCTCCGCCGCATTGGAAGGATTTGCTGATCCGTTTAAGGTATTTGGCATACCTTATCTATTCCGTTCCCGTGAGCAGTTTTTCGAGGTGTTGGATGGTTCGGTAGGTAAACAGATATTGGGATCAACGGAATCTTATTGGTTTAGGGGACTCGCTTATTTTGACTCGGGGGCCCGTAGCTTTTATACGGTAAACAAGCAGATTCGTACTCCCGAGGATCTGAAAGGACTGAAGATCCGTGTGCAAAAGAGCCCGATAGCCGTGGAGATGATGAAGACATTCGGTGGTTCGGCTACTCCCGTGGATTGGGGTGAATTGTATACGGCCTTACAAAGTAATGTCGTGGATGGGGCCGAGAATAATACGCCTTCCGTGACGACGGCGTTCCATCATGAGGTGGTAAAATACTATTCAGTCAATGAGCACACGATGTGTCCGGATGTGATCATTATTAGCTTGGCTACTTGGCAGAAGCTGACGGAACAAGAACGTAATTGGTTGCGACAAGCCGCTGATGCCGCAGCTATTTATCAACGGAAACTTTGGGCGGAGCAAGAGAAGCAATCGCTTGAGGAGATGGAAGCGCATGGCGTAGAGATTATTTACCCGGATAAGCAGCCGTTTATGGATGCCGCCGCCCCGATGATCGAGCGGTTTAAGAATGATCCGGTTTTTCATGATTTAATTGATCAAATACAGAATACCCATGAGAAAGATAATTGATAAAGGATTGGAGCTATCGTTGATTTTCTTGATGGCTTTCTTGGTCGTGGATGTGCTATGGCAGGTATTAAGCCGGTATATTCTGGTTTCCCCGAGTTCCGTGACGGATGAATTGGCCGGATATTTATTGATCTGGGTGGGATTGTTGGGGGCCGCTTATGTATCCGGTAAAAATGAGCATCTAGCGATCGATTTATTACTTCAACATATGCGTCCTTCCCGCAGGAAGCTCTTGCGATTGTTTATCTTCTTGATCGTATTTTTATTCGCTGTATTTGTATTGATCGTAGGAGGGGCTTGGCTGGTATACACTCGTTTTCATTTGGGAGTTACTTCGGCTTCCTTAGAGATTAATTTAGGATATGTGTATTTGGCATTGCCGCTAGGGGGATTGCTTACCGCTTATTATGCGATAGATAACGCGATCACCTTATTTCGTTCCTCTAATTCTTAAAAGACTGATGATATGGATATTATAGGTATACTCGTATTAGTGATAAGTTTCTTTTTCCTGCTGGTGGTCGGGGTTCCGGTAGCGTATAGCATCGGTGTGGCGGGTATATTGACGATGCTCGTGAATATAGACTCGCTTCCCGCCCTTACGACTTATGCGATGCGTATGGCTTCGGGTCTGGACAGTTTCGCTCTGCTGGCGATCCCGTTTTTTATATTGGCGGGGAATATCATGAATAGCGGAGGTATCGCTTTGCGCTTGATCGATTTCGCTAAAGTGCTGGTCGGACGGTTACCCGGAGGACTGGCGGTGGTCAATGTCGTGGCGAATATGTTATTCGGGGCGATCAGTGGCTCTGCCGCCGCCGCTGCCTCTGCTATCGGGAGTATTATGACACCGGAGATGAAAAAGGCCGGTTACGATCCGAATTTCAGTGCCGCCGTAAATATCTCTTCCGCCACTACCGGCATGACGATACCTCCGAGTAATGTCTTGATCGTTTACTCCTTGGCGAGTGGTGGAGTCTCTGTATCCGCCTTGTTTATGGCTGGTTATCTACCGGGAATTCTTACGGGAGTGGCGATCATGATCGTAGCCGCTATGTTTGCCGCACGAAAGGGGTATCCGGTTGGCGTACGTGTTCCGTTCTCGGAGGCGACAAAGGTATTTTTCAGGGCGATCCCTAGTTTGATGCTATTGGTGATCGTGATCGGAGGAATCTTGGCGGGACTGTTTACGGCTACCGAGGCTTCGGCGATCGCTGTACTGTATGCGTTAATCCTCTCTTTTATCTATAAAGAACTTACTTGGGCTAAATTGCCGCAAGTGTTATTGCGATCGGCCAAGACTACGGCTATCGTCCTTCTTTTGGTGGCGACCTGTACGGGTTTGTCTTGGATCATGAGTTATGAGAATATTCCTCAGACGGTAAGTGCCGCTTTGCTAAGTATAAGCGACAATCCGGTGGTCATCTTGATACTTATCAACGTGATCCTATTGATTGTCGGGATCTTTATGGACATGACGCCCGCTGTCTTGATCTTTACCCCGATCTTCCTGCCGATAGCGACGGGGCAATTGGGGATGGACCCGGTACATTTCGGGATCATGATGGTATTGAACCTTTGTGTGGGATTATGTACGCCACCGGTGGGTTCGGTATTGTTTATCGGATGTAGCGTAGCGGGGACAAAGATCGATCAGGTGATCCGTCCGTTGCTGCCGATGTTTGCGGCGATGGTTATCGTCTTGTTCTTGGTGGCGTTCTTGCCGGATTTAAGCTTATTGATTCCCCGGTTGTTCGGTTTGTGATGTTCCCCCATAGGGTCGAAGTAGCCTTGTGCTATAAATAGGGCAGTACTGTGTACGAAGTATTCCAGTACTTACGTACTGAGTACCGCAATACTTCGTACAGAGTACTGTAGTACTTTAGCCACAGTACTGCGGTACTTCGTACACTGTACTGTGCTAACTATAAGACGCTGTCTTTTTAATGTCCTTTGAACAGGGATAAGGCGATACCCATCTCCAATCCCCGTAGCTCGGCCAGACCCCGTAAACGTCCGATGCAGGAGTAGCCCGGGTTGGTTTTCTTCTTTAGGTCGTCTATCATTTGATGTCCATGATCCGGTCGCATGGCGATGGAGCATTGGCGGCGTTGTTGCAATTCCAGTAAGGCTTTCATGACACCGTACATATCCACATCGCCTTCCAGATGGTTCGCCTCGAAGAAATTACCCTCCGAGTCTCGTTGCGTGCTGCGGAAATGAACGAAATCGATCCGATCCCCGTAACGTTCCATGATCCCGGCCAAGTCGTTATCACTTCTGACACCGAAAGAACCTGTGCATAGGCAAAGCCCGTTGCTAGGATTCGGCACGGCCTCTATTAACTTCCGGAAATCATCTTCCGTGCTCAAGATACGGGGAAGCCCGAGAATGGAATAGGGGGGATCATCCGGATGGATAACGAGCTTGACACCGGCCTCGTCCGCCACGGGAACTATTTCCCGTAAGAAATAGATCAGGTTCGAGCGAAGTCTCTCCGCGTCGATATCTTTATAACGGTCTAACGCTTCCCTAAACTGCTCGATCGTAAAAGTCTCTTCCGAGCCGGGTAGTCCGGCGATCATATTGCGAACCAACAGCTGGCGGTCTTCCTCGCTCATAGCGTCATAGCGTGCCTTGGCTTTCGCCTTGTCCGCCTCCGTATATTCGGCTTCCGCCGCCGGTCGTTTCAATATAAATAAGTCGAACGCCATAAAAGCCGCGCGTTCAAAGCGCAAGGCTTTGGAACCATCCGGCATCGTATAAGCCAAATCGGTACGAGTCCAGTCCAATACCGGCATGAAGTTGTAAGTAACTACCCGGATATCGCAAGCTCCCAGATTACGGATGCTTTGTTTGTAGTTTTCTATATAGGTTTGAAAATCCCCGGTTTGCGTCTTGATATGCTCGTGTACGGGCACACTCTCAACCACACTCCACCGTAATCCGGCGGATTCGATCAAGGCTTTCCGCTTTTGAATCTCTTCCGTAGTCCAAACTTCCCCGTTCGGGATATGGTGCAACGCATTTACGATACCGGTGGCACCCGCCTGACGGATGTCCCAAAGGCTGACAGGATCATTCGGTCCGTACCAACGCCAAGTTTGCTCACATAGATACATAATGAATAATTTTTAAATTTATCAATGTGCCAATATGCCAATGCGGTTTGATGCATGGCTGGTTGGCACATTGGCACATTATTTAGATGGAGAAAGCGTCGAAACCTCCGTCTATGGGGATCACGGTACCGGTTACGAATGCGGAGGCGTCGCTCGCCAGCCATTGTAAAGTACCGAGTAACTCCTCCGGTTTTCCTAAGCGGCGGAACGGCGTGTGCGTGACGATCGTGTTGCAACGATCACTAGGTGATCCATCCGGATTGCTCATCAATGCCCGGTTCTGCTCGGTAAGGAAGAATCCCGGTGCCATGGCGTTTACTCGCAGGCCCTCTCCGAATTTAATCGCTAGCTCCCCGGCCATGTATTGCGTGAAATTGTTGATAGCGGCTTTCGCGCATCCATAGCCAACCACACGAGTCAATGGGCGTAGGGACGATTCGGACGAGATGTTAATAATGCTTCCTTTCCCTTGTCCCACCATGACCTCGGCGAAGACCATTGTCGGCAGTACGGTCCCGAATAAGTTCAGGTCCACGACCGTCCGGAAAGCATCGATATCCAGATCAAAGATCGTCTTGTCGGGAGGAATCGTCGCTCCGGCTTGGTTACCACCCGCCAAATTGACTAAAACATCAATCTTCCCATATGCTTTCAATATCTCTTGCTTGTTTTGCTCCAGCAAGGCTTTATCCAGTACGTTTGAAACCAAGAATAAGGCCTCGCCCCCTTCCGCTTTAATCTCACCAACCAAGGCAGATCCTTTTTGCTCGTTTCGTCCGAGGATTACGACGTACGCGCCTTCTCTCGCCAAGTGTTTGGCCATGCAGGCTCCTAATATACCATAGCCTCCGGTCAACAAAATCACTTTCTCTTTTACGCTAAATAAGGAGTTCATCAGATATAATTATTGTAGTATTGTATATTTTCCTTTACCAAGATATCAATCGGCATATAATTGACAGGCTCAATTTTCTCCTTAAGGATCAAATGCCTGAAAAGTGCCTTGATACAATGATATCCTTGTACCTCCGGTCGCTGGGCGATCAAATGCGTGATCAAGCCGTTTTCCAGATAACGGACGTTCGGTTCTATCACGTCGTAGCCAAGAAGCTTGAAAGGATAGTCCGGCCGTTCGCTACTTAGATAATCTCCAAGGAAATGGGCCCTCGAATTAAAGATGATACCGATTCTTACTTGAGGATATTTGTCGAAGAAAGTATTCAGTAGTCTCGTATTCTCTTCTCGGTCATCCGCGTGCACATGCAGCAAATGAATCTTTCCCTTGAATGAGGTATTGGCGAGATAATCCCGGAATCCTTCCTCTCGCTTCTGCACTTGCGTAGAACATGAATCCCCCTTACGGGTGAAACGGAAAATCACTAGATCGTCCTCTTCACGGATTTGCTCGAATAAAAGGCGTCCCGCTATATACCCCGAATCATATGAATGCGTTCCGTAGTAAGAGATACAATTCGTGTGGTCGATAAAAGAATCGATTAATATATAAGGAATATCTTTCTGGTCTAGCCGCTGGGTCAAGGTCAAGACACTTTGCTTGAATAATGTAGCGATGATAACCCCTTGACAATCCGCGGTCTCAATCTTCGGGATTAATTCGTCGAAACTGTTGCTATCGTATTGGTCAAAATAGATTTGCTCGACGTCTATATTATAGCTAAACAATTCCCGTTCCGCTTTCTCTATCCCTTGGCTTAGTTTCGCCCAGTATTCCCCTTCATGGAAAGAAGGGATCAAAGCGATGAAATGATATTTTTTCTTCAACGCTAAAGAACGGGCTATCAGATTTGGTTGATAGTCAATTTCTTTTAAGACTTTCTCCACCTTTTTCCGTGCGTCCTCCGATACCTTTCCCCGCTCATGTAAAATGCGGTCTACCGTACCGGTTGATACGCCGGATAATTCGGCGATATCTTTTATCCTGTAATTTTTATTCATGGTATAGATTGTAGTGTGTATTCGTCCTCTCTGTTTATTCGAGTATTTGAAGAGGAGTATTCAATTTACGGAAAACGTAGCCATACATCATATAGATAAGAGGAACGGCGACGAAAATTCCGATACCGAATAAAATACATCCTAATATCAGGATCCCGATCATAACCAACGCCAGAATGAACAGAGGCAATACTTGTCCTTTCGTTATCTCCCAGCTTTTATGCAAAGACTCGATAATCCCGGCGTTTTCCTCGATAATAAAGGCTTGGAAGAACTGAAGGCGCAATGCCAGATAAATACCGGGGATGATAAAAAATAAGAAACCCGCCAATACGACAAATCCCGTGATAAGACTCGCTAGAAAGTAGGTGATGATATTCTTTGTCTGTTGTCCATATGCGGAAAACTGAGGTTCTTCCCCATCCAACGCCTGAAATATATTTTTCATATATCCTAAGGAGAAAATAATGGAGAATAACGCGCTGATCACGTTTACGATGATTTTACCGATAATAGAACTTTGCATGGGCATCGCGAACGCTGTCAGCGTGAAAGACAAGATACAATATCCGATTAATAATCCGGCTAATATCCATAGCTGCGACTTCGTTCCCTTCCATGCGGTACTGAATACTTCTGATATTATAAATTTAGGCTCCATAATATATAATATTTGTTTATTGTGTGTGGACACAAATGTAAAATATATTGTTGAAAAAAACAATTTTATTTTCGTTTGAAACCAAAAGAGATGTATTTCAACAGGCGCTTCCTTTTAAGTGCTATTAATTTAGGTGAAAAAGATAAGTAGGAAACAGAAATCGTGTAAAAAGTTTCTACATTTGTAGGATGAAACGACGAGTAAAGACCCTATTGTGTGAATAGATGTGAAAGATCTCCACTTGGGTTAGAAAGAAAAGGTAACTGAAAAACAGCCTTGAATATATAATTATATACAAATATGGATAAACGAATGCTGAAAATTACGATTACTCAGTTAAGGCAGATCGCATTGTTTGCGGTTGGTATGTCTTTATTAACTGCCTGTGGAAACAGTCAGAGTGGTATGAAATTAGGGGATGCTGAGTTCGCTGTGATGGCGGTCAATTCAACGACTAGCGACCAAACAACATCCTATCCGGCTACCATCAAAGGTACGCAGGATATCGAAGTCCGTCCTCAAGTTTCTGGATTTATCGTGAAATTATGTGTGGATGAGGGAGCTACGGTTCGTAAAGGACAGGCGTTGTTCCAAATTGATCCTACGCAGTACGCTGCTGCGGTAGGTCAGGCTAAGGCCGCGGTAGAGATGGCGAAGGCAAACGTAAGCACTTTAACATTGACCGAGAAGAATAAGAAAACTTTGTTTGATCAGAAAATCATCAGTGATTTCGAGTATCAGACTGCCGTGAACCAGCTGATGTCGGCAAAAGCGAGCTTGGCGCAGGCGGAGGCTCAATTGGTTAGCGCTAACCAGAACTTGTCTTTCTGTACGGTTACAAGTCCCTCGAACGGTGTTGTCGGTACATTCCCGTATCGTGTAGGTAGCTTGGTAAGCGCTTCGATCGCTCAACCGTTGACTACCGTATCTGAGATCGGTGATATGTATGTGTATTTCTCTATGACGGAAAAGGAGCTATTGGCATTGACGAAAGCCGGTGGTACCTTGAAAGAGCAATTAGAGAAGATGCCGGCCGTAAGACTGCAATTGGCGGATGGCTCTACGTACCATCATGAGGGTAAGATTGATGCCGTGAGCGGTGTCATCGATCAATCTACCGGTTCTGTAAGCATGCGTGCTATTTTCTCTAACGAGGGAAATGTCTTACGAAGCGGTGGTACTGGTAATATCATCTTCCCATATACGATGAACGATATCATTACGATCCCTCAATCGGCTACCGTGGAGATTCAGGATAAGAAATTCGTATTTGTATTGCAGCCTGATAATACCGTGAAGAATACCGAGATCAAGGTTTCCAATTTGAATGATGGCAAAAATTATTTAGTGACGGGAGGTTTGAAGTCCGGTGATAAGATTGTCGTGGAAGGCGTACAGATCTTGAAAGACGGCCAGGAAATCCAGCCGATTACTCGTGAGCAGCAAAAGGCAAAGTACGATCAGGCCTTGAAAGACCAGCATGACGGTAATTTGCAGACTGCTTTTAATTAATAGGTATATAGAATAAGACAAATATTCGCTTTTGTCGAGTAAAAACGAAAGATATGAAATTAGATAGATTTATAAACCGCCCGGTGCTCTCCACGGTGATTTCCATCTTGATTGTCATCTTGGGTTTCCTAGGCTTGATTTCCTTGCCGGTTACCCAATATCCGGATATCGCCCCTCCAACCGTTTCGGTAAGGGCAACTTATACGGGTGCCAATGCGCAAACGGTATTGAATAGTGTGATCGCGCCTTTGGAAGACCAGATCAATGGTGTTGAGAACATGATGTATATGAGTTCCAATGCCTCTAATAATGGTTCCGCGGATATCTCCATTTATTTTAAGCAAGGAACGGACCCGGATATGGCGGCTGTCAATGTGCAGAACCGTGTATCTATGGCACAAGGTTTGTTGCCCGCCGAGGTAACGCAGATTGGTGTGACGACCCAGAAACGTCAGAACTCTATGTTGTTGGTTTTCTCCGTATACGCGGAAGATGATCGTTATGACTCAGAGTTTCTTGAGAATTACGCGAAGATTAACTTGATCCCGGAAGTCCAGCGTGTGCCGGGTGTCGGTGATGCCAACGTGTTGGGTACGGACTACTCCATGCGTATTTGGTTGAAGCCAGATGTGATGGCCCAATATAAATTAAGTCCGAGCGACGTAACCGTTGCCTTGTCTGAACAGAACGTAGAGGCCGCTCCGGGTTCGTTCGGCGAACAAGGAAATCAGTCTTTCCAATATACGATCCGCTATAAAGGACGTTTGCAAGAGGCTAATGAGTTTGAGCAGATTGTTGTAAAGGCTTTGCCGGATGGTGAGGTCTTGCGTTTGAAAGATATCGCTGATATCGAGTTGGGGCGTTTGACTTACAACTTTATCAACCGTGTAAATGGTCACGACGCCGTTACCTGTATCGTTTACCAGATGCCGGGAACCAACGCTACGGAAACAATTAGTAACATTGAAACCTTGCTGGAGGAAACCCAGTTGACAATGCCTCCCGGAATGAAGGTGAATATTTCCATGAATGCCAATGACTTCTTGTTCGCTTCTATCCATGAGGTAATCAAGACTTTGTTGGAGGCGTTCGTATTGGTGTTTATCGTGGTATATGTGTTCTTGCAGGATTTGCGTTCTACGTTGATTCCGGCTATCGCTATCCCGGTTGCCTTGATCGGTACCTTCTTTATGTTATCCTTGATCGGATTTAGTATCAACTTGTTGACTCTTTGTGCTATGGTGCTTGCCATCGCGATTGTGGTCGATGATGCGATCGTCGTCGTCGAGGGTGTCCATGCCAAGTTGGACCAAGGGTACAAGTCGGCGAAACTCGCTTCTATCGATGCCATGAGTGAGTTGGGTGGCGCTATCGTCTCCATTACGTTGGTCATGATGTCCGTGTTTATTCCCGTAAGTTTCATGGGAGGTACGGCCGGTACGTTCTATCGCCAGTTCGGTCTGACAATGGCGATCGCTATCGGTTTGTCCGCTTTGAACGCCTTGACATTGAGTCCCGCCTTGTGTGCGATATTCCTGAAACCGCATGATGAGGAGCATAAAGAAAAGAAAACGACATTTATTTCCCGTTTCCATACCTCATTCAATGCGGCTTACGATTCTTTGCTAGCTAAGTATAAGAAGCAGGTCGTGTTTTTTATCCAGAAGAAATGGCTTTCATTCGGTATTGTCGCCGGTTGTATCGCCGTATTGGTATTCTTGATGCAGGTTACGCCTACCGGTATGGTGCCGAACGAGGATACGGGTACGATCATGGGTGCCGTTACGTTACCACCGGGAACTTCCCAGGAGCGTACCTATGAGGTGATGAATAAGGTCGATAGTTTGATCGCTGCGGATCCGGCGGTAGAGTCGCGTACGGCGGTTGTTGGTTTCAGTTTTATCGGTGGTCAAGGACCTTCTTACGGCTCATTTATCATCAAGTTGAAAGACTGGGAAGACCGTTCTATGATGCAGAACTCGGATATCGTATATGGTAGTTTGTTCATGCGTGCCCAAAAGATCGTGAAAGACGCTCAGGTATTGTTCTTTACGCCGCCTATGATCCCGGGTTACTCTGCGTCCAGTGATATTGAGTTGAATATGCAGGATAAGACCGGAGGTAATTTGGATCGTTTCTTTGATATCTCCAAGGAATATATGGCTGCTTTGACGGCACGTCCGGAGATCAAGTCCGCTCAAACTACGTTTAACCCGAACTTCCCGCAATATGAGATCGATATCGACGCTGCCGCTTGTAAGAAAGCCGGTATCAGTCCGAAGGACATCTTGTCTACCTTGCAGGGATATTATGGTGGTTTATATGCCTCTAACTTCAACCGTTTCGGTAAGATGTACCGTGTAATGGTGCAAGCGGATCCCGATTTGCGTAAGAATATGGAGTCCATGAAGAACATCAAGGTAAAGAGTGGTAACGATATGGCTCCGATTTCCCAGTTCATTACGATGAAGAAGGTATATGGCCCGGATATCATCAGCCGTTTCAATATGTATACCGCCATCAAGGTCATGGTTGCCCCGGCGGATGGTTATACCAGTGGTCAGGCGTTGAAAGCGATTGACGAGGTGGCTAAGACAACGCTTCCGGCAGGTTTCGACTATGAGTTAGGTGGTATGGCACGTGAGGAGGCAAGTACGAGTGGCAGCACGACGGCTTTGATCTTCTTGTTGTGTTTCGTATTCGTTTACTTGCTGTTGAGCGCGCAGTATGAGAGTTACATCCTTCCTTTGTCCGTATTGCTCTCCGTGCCGTTCGGTTTGATGGGTAGCTTTTTGTTCGTCCAAGGTTGGGCCGCTTTGGGAAATATCCCGGCGTTGAAGATGATCGTAGGAACCATGTCTAACAATATCTATATGCAGATCGCCTTGATCATGTTGGTAGGTTTGTTGGCGAAGAACGCTATCTTGATCGTAGAGTTCGCTTTGGAACGTCGTCGTATGGGTATGAGTATCACATGGGCTGCCGTATTAGGAGCCGCCGCCCGTTTGCGTCCGATCTTGATGACCTCATTGGCGATGGTGGTCGGATTGTTGCCTATGATGTTCGCGTTCGGAGTAGGAGCGCACGGTAACCGTACATTGGGTACAGCGGCTATCGGCGGTATGTTCATCGGTATGATCTTCCAGATCTTTATTGTTCCGGTTTTGTTCGTGGTATTCCAGTACTTACAGGAGAAATTCAAGCCGATCGAATGGGAAGATTTGGATAACAGCGATATGAGTACGGAAATAGAACAGTACGCTAAAATAAAATAAGAGATGACAATGAAGAAACAAATTATATATATGGTATGTGCGACTGCTTTGTTAAGCAGTTGCCATATCTATAAGGCATACGAGCGTCCGGATTCCATCGATGCGACGGGAATTTATCGTGATCCGGTTTCCGAGACTGATACATTAGCCTCCGCGGATACGACCAATATGGGAAACCTTCCTTGGAAGGAAGTTTTTCGTGATCCGAAGTTACAGGCGTTAATTGAGGAGGGATTAGCTAATAATGTAGATATGCAGGCAGCCGTTCTTCGGGTAGAGGAAGCGAAAGTATTGTTGACTTCCGCCCGTCTGTCTTTCTTGCCTTCTATTAATTTCGCTCCCCAAGGGACGATTACATCGATTGGAAATAGCGAATACGTAAAGGCTTACTCAACGCCTTTGGCCGCTAGCTGGGAGGTTGATCTATTCGGAAAGCTCTTGAACGCGAGCCGTGGCCAAAAAGCCTCCTACTTACAGAGCCAGTATTCAAGACAGGCCGTGCGCTCTCAATTGATCGGTGGTATAGCGAATACTTATTATACCTTGTTGATGCTTGATCGGCAGGTGGAAATTACCGCTAAGACGGTTGATATCTATAAAGAGAATGTTCGTGTCATGGAGGCTATGAAGATAGCGGGTATGGCTACCGAGGCTGCCGTGACGCAAATGCGTGCCGCTTACCATCAGGTTTCCGGCTCGTTGATCGAGTTGGAGAGTCAGGTGCGTAGCGTGGAAAACTCATTGTCCGTGTTATTGGCTAAGGCCCCTCAACAGATTGATCGGGGTACTTTGGAGGAACAAGTAATGCCGGAGGATATCATGGTGGGTGTACCTTTGCAATTGTTGGAGAATCGTCCGGACGTGAAGATCGCGGAGATGACACTTGCTAGTGCCTATTATACGACGAACAAAGCCCGTGCCGCTTTTTATCCGGGATTGAATATCACGGCGACAGCGGGCTGGACGAATGGTTCAGGCATCTCTGTCGCCAATCCGGGCCAATTTATGTTTCAAGCTTTGGCTTCGTTGGCCCAACCGATTTTCAACAATGGTAAGTTGGTCGCTAACTTGAAGGTATCGAAGGCAGAAGAGAAGATCGCTCAAATGAATTATCAGCAGACAATTCTGGAAGCAGGTAAGGAGGTGAGTGATGCTTTACATCAGTATGATGCCACGAGCAAGAAGCTTGTCCAAGATAGAGCGCAGATCGAGCAGCTAGAGAAAGCGGTGGCTTATACCAGTGCCTTGTTCCAGTCGGCTCAATCTACTTATTTGGAAATCCTTTCCGCCCAGCAGAGCCTCTTGAGTGCTCAGTTGACGGAAGTGTCCGACAATGTGCAACGTATGCAAGCGGTTGTCAGTTTATACAGTGCCATCGGTGGTGGTAGAGAATAATAACCTTTAAATGTAGTAAAGTTATGATTAGTCCATTAGCATATGTAGATTCAAGCGCAAAGATCGGGAAGAACGTTACGATTCATCCTTTTGCGTACATTGATAAGAACGTGGAGATCGGGGATGATTGCGAGATCATGCCTCATGCCAGCTTGATGAGCGGTACACGCATGGGAAATCGCAACCGTGTATTTAACGGAGCTGTTATCGCTGCTGAGCCTCAGGATTTCTTTTATAAGGGAGGTGATACGATCGCCGTAATCGGAGATGACAACGTGATTCGTGAGAATGTGGTGATTAACCGTTCCTCGACAGCGGAAGGACGTACTAGTATCGGTAATGGTAATTTCTTGCATGAGGGGGTACATGTTTCTCATGATACGCAGATCGGAAACCGTAGTGTATTCGGCTATGGTAGTAAGATTTCCGGAAATTGTATCTTGGAAGATTATGTGATCTTCGGAGGCAATGTATTGATGAGCCAAGGATCCCGGGTTGGGGCTTGGGCGATGATTCAAACCGGCTGTCGTTTCCGTAAGGATATACCTCCTTTTATCGTAGCGGCTCAAGAGCCTACCACGTATTATGGCGTGAACTCTTTCATCATGTCTCATGAGGGATTCAGTGAAAAGGTTATCAAGCACATCAGTCATGCGTACCGGATCATCTTCCAAGGAAACAGCAGCCTTACGGATGCCTTGTTAATGATCAAGGATCAGGTTCCGATGAGTAAGGAGATCCAACATATTATAGATTTCGTTGGTGAGTCTAAATTAGGTATTGTCAAATAAATACCAATAACAAACGATAGGTAAAAGCCGAAGGAAATCATTTCCTCCGGCTTTTTTTATATAATGGAAGGACGGTTTGGTTAATAATGTTTGTTAAATAATGGTAAACGTGCAGCATTTGTCTCTTTTTAAGTGTCTTACTAATAAGACAACACGCAATGAAATCCAATAAAGGAGGTTTAATATGAAAAAGTCATTTTTATTATATCTTATCATGTCTGTATTTCTCATCGGTTATTGCGCTTGCGATAATGATGAGGAAAATTTTGATACGGCTACTACCGGACAAGTGATCAAAGTCCCGGATGATATCAAATCTTTTAATTCAGTTACAAAAGAAATCGTTTTCGAGAAGAATATTTCTATCAAGCAAGACGTGCTAGGCAATGAGAAGGTTGAATTCCGGATAGCTGGAAACGGTCACTTCACGGTAGGCAGTATCTCTTCGATAAGTTCCGTTATCTATAATGCCCCAGTCTTATTAGGGGATTATCAGAGATATTATTTATATGATGGATATCCTGTTGTAGATGTTCTACAAAATGAGGTAAGGAACCAAGAGGAAAGGGACGAAAACATGCAAAAGATAGAGAAAGCTTGGAGCAACTTCCTGAAAGTATTGAATGAGGCTGGAAAGTTGAAGCAGTAATTACCGGTTTGGGATGAAACGAATAAATTTAGTGAAGCTCGTATTGAACTAGTGAAGGCTTTTCATATTCAAACAAAAACTGTACTTTTGTCATAAATGCTTTACCGTGATCTTTTGAAATAAATCAATGGAGATACGTATGTATCTTCAGAGATTGAAAAACACGAATATTATCTTCGTTCCGTCGTAACTGTCCGTATCCACATAAAAAGAAAGAGGCCAACCCCGAAGGACCAGCCTCTTTTATCGCTTTAATAGAAATTCAAATTAAAGTGCACCCACTTCTTTCAAAGCCTCGTTAGTCTTATGAACAGCGGCAGCGCTCTTAGCGAACAACTCTTTCTCCTCAGCTGTCAATTCCAACTCAACGATCTTCTCGATACCGTTCTTGCCAAGGATAACAGGAACACCGATGCAAAGATCAGATTCACCGTACTCACCTTCCAAGTAAACAGAGCAAGGAACCATCTTACCTTGGTTGTGAATGATAGACTCAACAACAAATGCTCCAGCAGCACCCGGTGCATACCAAGCAGAAGTACCTAACAATTTAGTTAATGTAGCGCCACCAACCATTGTGGAAGCAACAACCTCTTGCAATTTCTCTGCGCTTAACAATTTGCTAACAGGGATACCTTTGTAAGTAGCCAAGCGAGCCAACGGAATCATTGTAGTGTCACCGTGACCACCGATTACCATACCCTCAACCTCGTTAGCGTTACAGCCTAGAGCCTGAGATAAGAAATATTTGAAACGAGAGCTATCCAAAGCACCACCCATACCGATGATACGGTTCTTCGGCAAGCCTAAAGACTTCAATGACAAATAAGTCATTGTATCCATCGGGTTAGAGATAACTACCAAGATTGCGTTCGGAGAGTATTTCAAGATGTTTTGAGCTACGCTCTTAACGATACCAGCGTTAACACCGATCAGTTCTTCGCGAGTCATACCCGGTTTACGAGGAATACCAGAAGTGATAACTACAACGTCAGAGTTAGCTGTCTTCTCATAATCGTTTGTGCAACCTACAACCTTAGTATCGAAACCTAGCAATTGAGCGGTCTGCATCATATCCATCGCTTTACCTTCGGATACGCCTTCCTTTACGTCTAGCATTACAACTTCGTCTGCCACTTCATTGAAGGCAAGAACATTTGCGCAAGTAGCGCCTACATTTCCGGCACCAACAACTGTTACTTTTGACATAATAAATAAGTTTTAGTATGTTATTACTTAATAATACGCTATGTTTTTTAACGATGGCAAAGGTACAATCTATTACGGAATAAAGAAATATTTCCGTATATATTTTTGAGGGACATTATTAAATATCGCTAAAGCCTTGTCGAGGCTTCTTGACAACTTGGTACGCTTTTATTTTTAAGATCTTGAGGAAATGTTGTATCTTGGGTGCGAACAAAACTTAACCGAGGGAAGTTTTATTTATATGGGTTATTAATCTTAAATCCAACGTACTTATGAAAGTTCTTATATATATCCGAAAAGTCCTTTTTTTGTTTCTCTGCGGGGCCTTGTCTTTCTCTTACGGCTACGGTCAGGAGCTGCCGCTTCTGCCGGATACGATCAAGCCTCTCTTGTCGGACTCCAATTTGATAGATGAGTTGATCACTGTCGGATATGCTACGGGCAATCGCAGTACTTTATCCGGTTCTGTAAACCGGGTGAATGAAGGGGGGATGAATGAGGGATTGATCTCTACACCCTTGGACGCTCTTAGGGGAAGGGTGTCCGGCGTTAGTATCCCGGTTGGAGGAAATAGCGCCGCTGCCTTGGCTGCCGTCCGGGTCCGGGGTACAACTTCCTTAACGGGAGGTAATGATCCGTTGGTGATTATTGATGGGGTTTTTGCCGATCTTAATTTGCTTAGCTCGATCTATCCGGCGGATATCGAGAACTTCACGATCTTGAAAGATGCCTCTGAGACTGCTCAATATGGTTCTCGTGGTGCTTCCGGTGTTATCGAGGTAACGACAAAGAAAGGGCGGCAGGGAGCTTTTAGTATCAGTTATGATGGGAGTTTCGGTGTGGAGGCGGCTTATAAAAGTTTGGATATGTTATCGGCGAATGGTTTCCGGAAACTGGCGGAGGAACGTAATATCGGTATTTTAGATTTAGGGAATAATACGGACTTTCAGGATGAGATTACCCGGTTGGGGCTGGTGCAGAATCATCATATCGCTTTTGGGGGTGGTTCGGAGACTTCCAGTTATCGTGCCTCCTTGGGATTTGTGGAAAGGGAAGGGGTTATCCGAAATACGAACTCACGTAATTTTACGACCAAGTTGAATATTACGCAGCATGCGTTCAATGATCTTCTGGTCTTTGATTTAGGCATATTTGGTTCCTTGCTAAAAAATGCTTATTTAAATGATGTACAGAAGATGTTCTATTCTGCCGCTACTTTCAACCCGACATTTCCGAATCATAAGAATATGGAGACGGGTAGCTGGGATCAAATAACCAACGCTAGCCAGATCACGAACCCTTTGGCCTGGTTGGAGGTGAAGGATGATGATTCGAATGCTCATATAAATACGCACTTAAAACTGGTTTTTAACTTGAGTAAGCATTTAATGTTTACGGCTTTCGGTTCGTATACCTATAATGTAATAGATAACGCCCAATACCTCCCTACTTCGGTTTGGGCGCATGGGCAGGCTTATCGGGGGGAGCGGAAAACAGAATCTTTATTAGGAGATTTCATGTTGGCCTATAAAAAAGACTTTGGTTTGCATCAACTAAATGTATTGGGATTGGCAGAAGCTCAGAAAATGATAACGAGAGGTTTTTATACGACTGCGACGAATTTCAGTACCGATCGTTTTGGTTATGATAATTTACAGGCAGGTGCGGTACGTTTATGGGAGGGGACCGGTTCTTACTATGAGGCTCCTCATCTGGCTTCTTTCCTTGGACGTGTGAATTATATTTATGATGGAAAGTATATCGCTACCGTGAATGCCCGTGCGGATGCCTCTTCGAAAGTGGGGGCCAATAATAAATGGGGTTTTTTCCCTTCGGCTTCTGTCGCTTGGGTGTTGACCGAAGAGGAGTTTATGGAAGGTATCTCGTGGGTAAGGAATTTAAAGATTCGTTCGGGATATGGCCTTTCCGGTAATCAAGACGCGATCGATTCTTACAATTCTTTGCGATTGATGAAGCCTAATGGGGTTGTTTCCGTAAATGGTGCGCCCACCGTTACCTTGGGTACGATCCGTAATGCGAATCCGGACTTGAAATGGGAGGTAAAACGTACGTTCAATGCCGGTATCGATGCCGGTTTTTTCGACAATCGTTTTATTCTTGCCGTAGATTATTATAATTCCAAGACGGATGATATGTTGTATTTATACGATGTAAGCGTTCCGCCTTTCGCTTATAATAAAATGTTGGCGAATCTGGGGTCGATGCGGAATAGTGGCGTGGAATTGGGTATTGGCGTCACGCCCTTGCGTACGAAAGATATGGAATTGAATATAAACGTAAACGTAACTTTCCAACGGAATAAATTGCTCTCCTTGAGCGGTTACTATAAAGGGGAATATATGTCCGCCCCGGAATATACTAGCATCTCGGATTTAAATGGGGCTGGTTTCCATGGAGGGTATAATCATATCGTTTATCAAATGGTCGGACAGCCTTTGGGTGTTTTTTATTTACCGAAATGTACAGGTTTGGTTTCCGATGGGAACGGCGGCTATAAGTATGAGATTGAGGACTTGAATGGAAACGGGGTGAGTTTGGAGGATGGTGAGGATCGTTATATTGCGGGACAAGCCATGCCGAAAACACTTTTAGGCTCTAATATCAGTTTCCGGTATAAACAATTCGATCTATCAGTACAGATTAACGGAGCCTTTGGGCATAAGATTTATAATGGAACATCGCTAACTTATATGAATATGGATATATTCCCGGATTATAACGTGTTGCGAGAAGCTCCATCCCGGAATATCCAAGATCAGACGGCTACGGATTATTGGTTGGAGAAAGGGGATTATATCAATTTTGATTATTTGACGTTGGGTTGGAACGTGCCTCTTGGTAATTTAAGGAAATATGTAAGAAACGTACGGCTTTCGGTTTCCGTAAATAATTTGGCGACAATTACAGGTTATTCGGGATTGACTCCGATGATAAATAGCTCTATCGTAAATAATACGTTAGGTATAGACGATAAGCGATCTTATCCAGTGGTTCGTTCCTATACGATGGGGTTGAGTTTTAATTTTTAAAAAGGTGTTCGTATGAGAAAGCTTTCTATTTTATCCTATATATTTGCGGGTTTGATGTTATCGTCGTGCGATGGCTATCTGAAAGAGGACCCTCGTGATCAGCTTTATCCGGAGGATGCGTACGATACCCCTCAGAATGTCTATCTGAATACGGTTGCTTCCTTATATAATTATATCGGCGGTTATAGCGATAGCCAAGGATTGCAGGGAACGTACCGGGGTGTCTACGACTTGAATACCTTTACGACTGACGAGGCCATGCTCCCGACTCGTGGCGGCGACTGGTATGACGGTGGTTTCTGGCAAGGTCTCTTCTTGCATAAGTGGGGAACGAATAGTGACGCTATCCAAGCTACTTGGGAATATCTGTATAAAGTAATCGTATTAAGCAATCAATCTTTAGAGATATTAGGCGAGTTGCGGCAAAAAACGGATTATAACGATTTAGATCGGTATGAGGCGGAGGTTCGTGCCTTGCGTGCGATGTATTATTATTATTTAGTCGATATGTTTGGCCGTGTCCCTCTTATCGTTTCTTCTTCCATTCCGGTGAAAGACGTGCGGCAGAGTGACCGGAAAGAGGTCTTTGATTTTGTTGTAAAAGAATTACAAGAATCCCTTTTGTTATTGAGTACGGCGCATAGTAATTCGCCCGGCGATTATTATGGAAGGATTACGAGACCGGTTGTTTATTTTTTATTGGCGAAGTTGGCCTTAAACGCAGAAGTGTTTACGGATAACGACTGGACGGATGGTCTGCGTCCGAATGGACGGGAAATCTATTTTAGGGTAGGCGAGAGGAAGTTGAACGCTTGGCAAACGGTTGTGGCGTACTGTGATTCAATAACGGACTTAAACTATAGCTTATCTCCGAACTATGCGGATAATTTTTCTGTATTTAATGAATCGTCCGGAGAGAATATTTTCACGATTCCGATGGATAAGAACTTATATACGAACCAAATGCAATATCTTTTCCGCTCCCGTCACTATAATCATGCCAAAGCATATGGATTGGGGGGAGAGAACGGCTCTTGCGCTACGATAGAGGCCCTTCGGGTATTTGCGTATGGGACGGACTCGGTCGATACCCGGTTTTATGAGAATTATTACGCCGATACGATGTTTGACCTCAATGGTGATACGATTCGGTTAGATAATGGGACTCCTTTGGTGTATTTACCTCTAGAAGTTAGGTTGGATTTGTCTAGGTTGCCTGCCGAGAAAACGGCGGGTGCCCGCATGAAGAAATACGAGATCGATAAGATGGGGACGAAAGATGGAAAGCTATCGGATAATGATATCGTATTATTCCGTTATGCGGATGTCTTGTTAATGAGATCGGAAGCGAAAGTTCGTAATGGAGAGAATGGGGATGAAGAGTTGAATGCCGTTCGTTTCCGTGTGGGAATGTTACCTCGTGAGGCGACATTAGAAAATATTTTGGCTGAGCGTCAACTGGAATTGGCTTGGGAAGGCTGGAGGAGGCAGGATTTGGTACGTTTTGGAAAGTTTACCCGCCCTTATACGGATCGCCCTCAATTACCCGATGAATCGAATGGCTATACCACCGTTTTCCCAATTCCCGATAAAGTCCGTTCCTTGAATCCTAATTTGATACAGAATCCGGGATATTAGTAGATTTGGATTGTATTTATCAATTATGTAATAATTTGGAATATAGGAAGATTTTATTTTTCTTTGTGTAAAAAGTAAAACGTTTGTCTATGAGATCGCAAAAAGAGTGTATAGAATTGCTACGTGGCTATTTTCAAAATAAGGCTAAAGATTATGGCATTGTTCGTATGGCCCTTTTTGGTTCAGTCGTGCGAAATGAACAAACAGAGGAGAGTGACGTAGATATTGCTTACGAAGGGGAAGCTAATCTTTTATTACGTAGCCGAATGAAACAAGAGTTAGAGTCTTTGTTTGGATGTAGAGTCGATATCATTCGTCTTCGCAAACAACTTGTTGATAGTGTATTTGGACAAAATATCGAAAATGATTTGATTTATGTTTGATAAGGTACGGATTGGCTCATTGTTAGATCGAATAGAAAATTCGATTCTCTTAATACAGAGTAAATCGGGGGAGATAAATTGTCCGGATGATTTCCTTTTGAGTCAAGATGGTATGTTCATTTTAAGTGGCATCTGTATGCAGTTGGTTTTTATTGGAGAAAGTGTCAAGACTATTGATAATAAAACTAATCATAGTTATTTAATAAAATAAAAGTCTAACAAAAAAGCCGAAATCAGCCAAACGAGGACAACCGATTGATAATGTGCGGGTAACGTCCTTTGTTTGGCTTTTCTTTTGGACGATAAAAGCCACCCATACGCAAAGATAAGACAAAGTTCAATTACCATATCATTACCTTTCAATGAAAGCGCAAACTGTCTATAAGTCGCTGTTTGTCTGTCTTTTGCGTTATGCAATATAACCTCTTGTAACTCAGAGTAAACTAATTTTGTAACAGTAAACTTTGAGTAAAATGAGAAGTACTTTTAAGATTTTGTTCTACCTCAAAAAGAACAGCCCCAAACCAGACGGAACAGTTCCAGTAATGGGAAGAATCACGATTGACGGAACAATCAGCCAGTTCAGTTGTAAAATGAATGTACCGCCCAATCTTTGGGATACCAAAGCCGGACGGCTGACAGGTAAAAGCACATTAGCGGTAAAAACTAACATTGCATTAGACAAAATCCGTGTCAGCATCAACAAGCACTATCAGGAAATAATGCAAACGGACGGCTTTGTAACAGCCGATAAGGTAAAGAACGCCTATTTAGGATTAGGCGTAAAGCAAGATACATTCCTAACCCTATTTGCCAGACACAATCAAGAGTTTTCCCGCAAAGTCGGATATAATAGGGCGCAGGCTTCCTATTCCAAATACTGCATAATCTATAAGCATATGGAGAATTATATCAAACAAGAGTATAAGCGGGATGATGTTTACCTGAAAGAGTTGAACCTTGCCTTTATCAATGGCTTTGAACATTATTTAAGAACGGAAAGGGAATGTTCCACTAATACGATATGGATGTACATGATAGGTGTAAAGCATATTGTAGCCATAGCTCGAAACTCCGGTCAGTTAGCTATCAATCCTTTTGCTGGATACCTGATAAGTCCTGAACCCAAAGACAGGGGATTCCTGAACAAAGAAGAACTGAACTTGCTTGTAAATGCCAAGATGAAGAACGCCCAATATGAATTGGTAAGGGATTTATTTGTGTTCTCCTCCTTTACCGGACTTAGCTATTCAGATGTAAAGAATCTGACAAAAGACAATCTTAAAACCTCGTTTGACGGTCATTTGTGGATAATCACCCGTAGGCAAAAGACAAACACCGATTCAAGTATCAGGCTGTTAGAAGTGCCAAAGCGGATAATAGAGAAGTATAAAGGCTATTGTAGGGATAATCATATATTCCCTGTACCGAGCAATAGTTCATGTAATACAATCCTAAAAAAGATAGCCAAGCAATGCGGAATAAAAACACGGCTGACCTATCATGTAAGCCGTCACACATTTGCGACATTATTAACTATCTCACAGGGAGTTCCGATAGAAACGGTCAGTCGGATGTTAGGGCATATGAATATCAAAACAACACAGATATATGCCAAGATAACAAAAGAGAAAATCAGCCAGGATATGGAAATACTTTCCCATAAACTGGAATCTCTGGAAAAGCAAATAACGGAGAGAATATAATCTTGCAAATTAGGTAATTCTGACTAAGAAAAAAGAAGCAAAATAGTTTAATGCACTTTTCAGAAAGTAAATTTGAGCTTTTCAGAAATGAAATTCAGAATAAAGCGTTATAACTTTGCAGTAGCAAGAATGAGCCTTTCAGAAATAAAAATAGTATCTTTGATAAAAATAAACATCTATGGAACAGATAAATGAATCAACTTTCAACGGCGTTATAGACTATAACGGAATTTTTATATCCTGTTTTCAGACAGAGGATAGCAAGTGTTTTCATGCTATGCCCGACCATGCATTATTTTATATGTATTCAGGGCAGCAAAAAATAATTGATAACGGACAAGAAATTGATATATACCCGGGAGAATGTGCTTTTATTCGCCGTGACCACCGAATTATGTTTCACAAGAATGCAAAGGACGGTGAGCCTTACAAGGGTATTTCAATGACGTTTAAACGTCCTATATTACGAGAATTTTATAAAGGGCTAAACCCAAGTGAAATTCCGCAAAATGCAACTGTACCGAAAGGAAACTTATTTAAAATTCCGGTACGACCTGATATTATGAGCCTGTTCCACTCGCTCACTCCTTATTTCAATGCCAATATGAAGCCAACGGATGAAATGATAAAATTGAAACTACATGAGGGTATTCTTTGTTTGCTGAACACAAACAAATTCTACTTTCCAATGCTTTTTGATTTTACTACTCCGTGGAAAATTGATATTTTGGAATATCTAAATGAGAATTATATGTATGACCTTACTTTGGAAGAAATGGCGCATTATACAGGTCGAAGCCTCGCCACTTTCAAAAGGGATTTTTGCAAAATCAGTGAACTTACTCCGCAAAAATGGCTTATTAACAAAAGGCTACAGGTAGCGCACAATAAAATATCGGAGGGAAATGTGAAAGCAAGTGATATTTATATGGAGGTCGGCTTTAAAAATCTCTCACATTTTTATACAGCCTATAAACGGGAGTTCGGCACACAGCCCGGTAAATAGAAAGTATTTATCAATAAAAGAATTTAAGCCACATAGCATAAAGTTATGTGGCTTTTCTTTTGATATGAAATAAAAAATTGTGAGCCGTACAGAAAGCGCATTTGAGCTTTTCAGAAAGTGAAATTAAATCAGACCGCTTTAACTTTGCATTATAATCAAAAACAGAAGAAATATGAAACGCATTTTATTTTTAATCATTTCAGTCCTATTCATACTTGGCACGGCTCAAGCTCAAAATGGGACACGTATTCCAGCTAAAGGATTTGCGATTGATTCAGCAGACGGACATTTTCATCAGCACGAATTTACACGCCATGCTGTAGGCGATAACGATATTCTGATTGAAATCCTGTATGCCGGTATTTGTCATAGCGATTTACATGCCGCATGGGACGAACAACAACCGCAAGGCAACTTTGCTACTTATCCGATGATACCCGGACATGAGATAGCCGGACGTGTCGTACAGGTTGGTAAAAACGTAACTAAGTTCAAAGTGGGCGATTTTGCCGGAGTTGGTTGTATGGTAAATTCCTGCGGACATTGCCATTCCTGCGATATACACAAGGAGCAGTTTTGCGAGCATGGTGCAACATTTACCTACAATAGCCCGGATAAATACCATAATAACGAAATTAGTATGGGTGGTTACTCCAATAACATAGTAGTTAGCGAAAGATTCGGTATTAAAATACCTGCCAATGCGGATATAAAACGAGTAGCACCATTACTGTGTGCAGGTGTAACCCCTTGGTCTGTTATTCAGTTTAGCGAAGTAAAAAAGGGAAATAAGGTTGCTGTTGTCGGATATGGTGGATTAGGGCACATGGCGGTACAATACATGGTTTCGTTGGGGGCAGATGTTACTATATTCGACATTACAGAAGAAAAGCGGACAGATGCACGCCGTATGGGAGCGTCGAAATACATCAATATCAACAATCAAGATGAAATGAAAGGGCTTGGTAATACTTTCGATTTCATTGTAACAACTGTTCCTTTCGACTATGAACCTTTACAATATGTTCAGATGCTTAAAATGGGAAGCGGAGAAATGGCGGTAATCGGTCTGCCAGCCAATTCTACAATCAATATTGCTAACATGGCTCTGGCAGCTTCCCAGCGAAAAGTGTATGGCTCACTTATCGGAGGAATTAAAGAAACACAAGAAATGCTTGATTACTCTGTAGCCAATAATATATATCCCGAAGTCGAGGTAATCCGTGCAGATGCACAGGAAATAGACAAGGCTTACCGTAATGTTAGCGACGGCAAAGTCAAGTTCCGTTATGTAATAGATATGAGTACATTAAAATAAGGAGGTTCAGATTATGATACTAAAAGAAAAATATACCCTTTCAAATGGGGTTGAGATTCCCAAAATAGGACTTGGAACATGGATGATTGACGACGATAAAGTAGCGCAAGCCGTTCGCACCGCCATTGAAATAGGTTATCGCCACATAGATACTGCACAAGGTTATATGAACGAGCGAGGCGTTGGCGAAGGTATCCGCAGTTACGGATTACCACGCGAAGATATTTTTGTAACAACCAAACTCGATGCCGCTATAAAGGATTATGACGGAGCGGTAGCAGCAATCGAAAGCTCAATGCAAAAGTTAGGGTTGGACTATATCGACCTGATGATTATCCATAGCCCCCAACCTTGGAGTAATTTCCGTGAGGGCGACCACTTCTTCGAGGGAAACCGTGAAGCATGGAGGGCATTGGAGGATGCTTATAAAGCAGGAAAACTTCGTGCTATCGGCGTTTCCAACTTTGAGCAGATAGATTTGAATAACATTTTGGAACATTGTACCGTCAAACCAATGGTAAACCAAATTCTTGCTCACATAAGTAATACCCCGTTCAAACTGATAGAGTATTGCCAAGACAACGATATTCTTATCGAGGCTTATTCGCCGATAGCACATGGCGAGATGCTAAAAAACGAAGTCGTTTCGGCTATGGCAAAACGCTATGATATAAATGTCGCACAGTTGTGTATCCGTTACTGTTTGCAATTAAATATGTTGCCATTACCCAAAACAGCCAATCCCGAACACATGAAAATTAATGCTGACATGGAATTTGAGATTTCAGAAGCCGATATGGAAATTCTAAAAAATATCGACCCAATCGAGAATTATGGCGAATCGAGCCTATTTCCCGTGTTTGGTGGTAAAATGAATGCCGACGGCTCTTTAACTTCCCTCGATTTACAATAATACCCAATAAACATGAAAAGAAAAATGATAAATACATTCCTTTTTGCGTCGATATTATCCGCAGTAACAGCTCTAACGACTTCATGCAGCAGCAATGATGACAACTATATAGATACCGAAGCACCTGCCGAAGTAACGTTTTTAAGCGGTATTGCCGCAGATGGTCAGGTAACACTGAATTGGATTGACCCCGCAGACAATGATTTTGACCGTGTGGAAATATCATATCCACAGGAAAGCACACCGATGCTGATTGAAAAGGGCGGCCAAACCGCAACAATCACAGGTTTAACAAACGGAACAGTTTACACATTCACATTAAAAACAATGGATACAACAGGAAATAAAAGTACAGGCGTTGCAACAACTCATACGCCTATTGGCACTAACCCAGACGACAAAACGCCCCCGGCAGAAGTAACCGGACTTAGCGGTACGGCAGGCAATATGCAGGTAATCCTACATTGGATAGACCCCATAGATACGGATTTTGTAAAAGTAAATATTACATATTCTCTCGGTAGTACAACAGCGTTAGAAGTAGGAAAAGGAGCACAAACGGCAGTAATAACAGGACTGACTAATGATATTGAATATTCCTTTACGCTGAAAACAGTAGATGTCAGTGGTAACGAAAGCGTAGGAGTTGTATCAGAACCATTCACACCGACAGCACCGGATTTCCCTCAATCGGGAGAATCAAAAACGTTTACTATAAATGGAGTTTCATTTAACATGATAGCTGTTGAGGGCGGTACTTTTACAATGGGTTCGGATGCGGAGGCAGCAAAAAGTGGAGTACAAAGAGAAAATCAGAAGAATGAACACCAAGTTACACTTTCATCCTATTGGATTGGAGAAACAGAAGTTACCATAGCTTTATGGAATGCAGTAATGGGTTCAGGAGGAGGGAGCAACCAACATCCTATTGCAAGCATAACCCGCAATCAAAGTGTTGAATTTGCAAGCAGATTGAATAAAATCGCTCACGAACAAGGCTTAATTCCTGATGATATCAATTTCCAAATCCCTACCGAAGCACAATGGGAGTTCGCTGCCAAAGGTGGAAATAAAAGCAAAGGATATACCTATTCCGGTAGCAATACCTTGTCGCAAGTTGGTTGGACAAGCAGTGACGGAGGTAGCGTTCATACAGTCAAACAAAAATCACCAAACGAACTTGGAATTTATGACATGAGCGGAAATGTGTACGAATGGGTTTACGACATGGCAGCACCTTATACCACAACGCCGAAAACTAACCCTTGCAACACTTCCGGCAGTGGGTATATAAAACGTGGAGGCAGTTTTTATTATAACGATGCTTACCGTTTTACTTCAACATACAGATACTTCTACACAGCCACCGATTACACGATTGGTACAAGGATTTGCTTGTATTAAAGAACCAGAAATACGAAGAAAAATATATAAGCCACTAAAAAAATCAGTATGAAGCAAGCAATTATCCCATGCAGAGTTTGATATTATCCACCTCTAATATAATTGCTTATGAATGAATTGTTAAAAGAGAGGTTATTCAGTCTATTATCTGAACCCTCACAGGAAAGTACAAACGAAGAAATGAAAAATGCCTATGGAGATTTTGTAACACAAACAAAGAATCTATCCCAATCCGAAACAGACTATTCGGAAGTGTTTAGAACTCTGAATCATACCCGTATCGAGTTTGATTTGTTAGGATTATCTCCTCTTTATGGGCAGGGGGGAAAATGTCCTAAAATTCGCCTATCTTCGGAAAACAACCCTATTTCTTGAATCTGAAATTGATTTGCTGAAACTCCTATTCCTGCGAACAAATCAGTCTGTCAATAATAGCGTTATCGCTCACAAATCAAAAGTCTATTTTATCCCTAAGTCGAAAGAAGGCTTAGGGATTGATAGCATGGGAGAGTTTGCAACCACATTTGAGCTATCTGGGCAGTTTATAGATGATGAGGGCAAGCCCGCCCCATTTGTATCCATTGCCGAAGCTTTAGAATTAGCTTTCAACTTCGTTTTCGGAAATGCTTATAAATCCAAAGCAAGGGTATTTAGTAGAAAACCGTTCAACTTGACAAGAGCGCTCGACCACCTGAAAAACTTACTAATCCGTGAGAGCCAGAACAGGGATAAAACAAGATGAAAAATAACCATTTTGTAGCCAATTGATTTATAAGATATTACAAATAACTTATAGGGGAGTCCATAGGGATTCCCCTATTTTGTTTGCTTCGTTCTGCCGTCCTTTGCTTCATCAATCGATTGAGAAAAGAAGTATTAATCTCAAAAACAAAGAAATGTTATGTATCTGAATGAAGATAATTTTGAAAAATGGATGCAGAAGCTATCCAAGAAGCTAAGTGAAATTGGTCAGGACTTGAAATCCCTGATTAACACCAAAGAAGTATTCAGCGAAGATGAAACGCTACTTGATAACCAAGATTTGGCGTTTCTGTTGAAAGTATCGAAACGTACACTCCAACGGTACAGGTCGAGCGGACAACTTCTCTACTTTATGATTGCTCATAAGACCTACTACCGGACTTCTGATGTTCGGGAATTTGTCCGCTCACATATGGATTTTCAAACCTATCAGGAGTTTGAAAAAAAGCACCCCAAGAATGATAAGGATAAAAAAGATGAATGATTCTGCTTTTTCAGTCTAACGCAGAATAGAGCAAATGACGGAGGCTTGTTTTTGGTTTACGCCTCCTGTAAATAGCTCCGCATTTAGCAGAAACGACCTCGCCTTATGGCTCTGTCTGTTTCGCTAAATTAAGCAAGAGGGAACTGGACAAGTCCTGTTCTTCCCTCTTGCCCTGCGGGGCAAAGCCTTCGGCTTTAGCGTGTTAGGAAAACACGCTGTAATTATACCCTCAATTAGCGATTTTAGTTTATCGTTAATTATCAGGTATTTAATAAGATAATTTTCCATGAAAATGTAATTACTCATGCAAAATGATAGTCGCAAATCCGTATATACTACTGTTTCCATAGACAAGGAAACAGGGCGTTTGATAGAGAAAATCTGCAAACGTTATTCGCTGAAAAAGAGCGAAGTTGTAAAGCTGGCTTTTTTATATCTGGAGAAAGCCCATATCAACCCTGCCGATGCTCCTGAATCGGTAAAGTCGGAACTTGCCAAGATTAATAAACGGCAGGATGATATTATCCGGTTTATCAGAAAATACGAAGAAGACCAGCTTAACCCGATGATAAGAACAAGCCATTCAATAGCAACCCGCTTCGACAGTACCACCAAAGCATTAGAAACGCTTATTCTTTCACAGTTGGAGCAGAGCCAAGAAAAGTATCATACCGTACTACATAAAATCAGCGACCAGTTTCAAAAGCATGCCGATGTTATAAACAATCAGGGAAAGCATATCGGCTCGTTACAGCAGGTACAGAAGAAAGATAATGCGAAGCTATTGAAGTTGATTAGCCTGTATTCGGATTTGGCAACCTGCGGAGTAATGGACGGCAAACGAAAAGAGAACCTGAAAGCGGAAATAACCAATCTAATAGAAGAAGTATAACCCATGAACATAGATTTCCCTCCACCGTCCAAAGGCACATACAACAATGCAGGCAGTAGCCGGAGATTAGCAGATTACCTCGAACATGAAGATTTGGAACGCATGGAGCAGGGAATCTATACAGAGGGATTTTTCAACTTGACAGATAATAATATCTATAAATCCCAAGTGATAAAGGATATAGATAGTAATATCGGTCAGCTACTGAAAACGGATGCCAAGTTTTACGCTATACATGTAAGCCCATCGGAACAGGAACTTCGGGCAATGGGTAATACTGAACAGGAGCAGGCTAAAGCCATGAAACGATATATCCGGGAAGTGGTTATTCCTGAATATGCCAAGAACTTCAATAAAGGACTATCGGCAGAAGATATAAAATTCTATGGGAAGATACATTTTGATAGGGATAGGTCAAGCAATGAATTAAATATGCATTGCCATTTGATTGTAAGCCGGAAAGACCAGACGAATAAAAAGAAGCTATCCCCACTAACCAACCATAAGAACACCAAGAAAGGAGCAATAAAAGGGGGATTTGACAGGACAAACCTATTCAAACATGCAGAACAGGGATTTGACAAGTTGTTTAGCTATAACCGCCCTTTATCCGAATCTTTTGAATACTACAACACGATGAAGAACGGCAGTATCTCCGACCAAATAAAAATGCAGGAGAAAACAATCAGCCAACCCAAAGATAACCGACAAAATACAATTTCCAATGAAAGAAAAAAAGAGCAGGCAGTAAGTAAGGGAAATGATTTAGGGTTATCGTCCGCTTTGGGTATTCTCACTCCTGAACAAGGTAGTAACGAAGAGCAACCAATAAAGCGACCAAAGAAAAAGAAGATACCCAAACGGGGATTCAGAAGATAAACTATATAAATACCAACAATATGAACGAATATGAAGAAATCAGAGAAGCGATAGATACATACCTGATGAAGCGGTTTAAGTATCGTTCCCTTGTCAGGCTAACGCCGGATAATATCGTAACCACCCGAAGAAATAGTCGGATAGACCTCTATTTGCGTATCAGGAGAATAAAATGTCTGTTTCCACCTGATTGCCTGATTATAGCCCGAATCAGCTTCAAAAAAGAACGTATCGGACATGGTTCTCACTTCGTCCGGTTCTTAGCTGAAACAGCCTTAAAATATGGATACAGGCATATCGGAATAGAATCTACCAATCATAAGAGTAAAGCGTTTGCCGAGAAGTTGGGATTCCAGTCTATTGACGGTTCAAACTATGCAGTAACGGTTAATAACCTGATAGAATATTTTCAAGATAAGGATTAGAGGTAATATTATTCTTTATTTATTTTGATTTACAAAGGTACATTCCGGTAATAGAACGCCAACATCAAGCCCTACGGGTTTTGCAGAAAATCTCCACACCTGCGCTACGCTTCGGGTAGTATTTTCTGCAAAAGTGTTGTCTTATCTATTCCCTGCATGAATGGGTTGTATATCAAATTAAAAAAAGAAAAAAATATGTGTTGTGGATATGGAAGAAATTCCGTAATTTCGCAGTGAGTTATTTGAGGAAATGCAGCGCAAAACGCAGAAATAGGCACGGTTGCCAATTCGTTACCTCTTATCGCTGAAAATTCCGCTTAAAGCCTTTTATTCAAAAGGTTATCTCCCAAAGATAATTTTATAAAATATACAGATATACCTTGGACTGCTATTATGGGATTAAGGGATATTATAGCTCATGAGTATCATTGTATTGATGAGGAAGAGATCTTTGCGGTTATGAATAAAGACTTAATTTCTCTTTTGAAAATAATTCGGCAAATGAAAATGGATTTAGAGACAATAAATTAAGGGTGAAAATAATTTTCAATTTCTCACCCTTAATATCTATTTTACTCTATATACAATACCAATCCCTTTAAGTATTCACCTTCCGGATGGTAGATATTCACCGGATGGTCTGCGGGTTGGGTTAATTGATGCAAGATTCGGACACTACGGCCGGATTGGGCGGCAGCGCTAAATACGGCTAAACGGAAATTCTCTTTACTAACTACTTGAGAACAAGAGAAAGTAAACAAGATTCCTCCCGGCTTGATCTTCTCGAAAGCGATCGCGTTTAATTTGCGATACCCTTGTAAGGCGTTACGTAGTACATTCTTATGTTTAGCGAACGCAGGAGGGTCCAATATGATTAAATCATAATTACTTCCCATTTTTTCCAAATACTTAAACGCGTCTTCCGCATATGCCTCATGACGGGGATCTCCCGGGAAATTCAACTCGACATTCTTTTTCGTCAAAGAAATCGCTTTCGCCGAGCTATCTACGGAATGAACCACCTTAGCGCCTCCTCTCATCGCATAGAAAGAGAAACCGCCCGTATAACAGAACATATTCAATACGGAGCGATCTTTTGCGTAATGTTCCAACAAAGAGCGATTCTCCCGTTGATCCACGAAGAAACCTGTCTTTTGGCCTTTCTGCCAGTCTACACAGAATTTCAGTCCGTTTTCTATAGCGATATCTTCCACTTCGCCTCCGAATAAGTAACCATCTTCGCTACCTAAATTCGCTTTATAAGGTAAAGTCGCTTCCGATTTATAGTAGATGTTTTGTAAAGTATCGCCCAATACCGCTTTCAAAGCCTCCGCGATCTGATGACGGGCATAATGCATTCCTACCGAATGTGCTTGCATAACCGCCGTATGCGCATACATATCGATCACCAATCCCGGTAAGTTATCGCCTTCACCGTGAATCAGGCGGAACGTATTATTATTTTCTACCCCAGCCAGCCGCAAGGTCTTTCTGAGTTCGTAAGCGATACGGATACGTTCAACCCAAAAAGCATCGTCGATGGCGATTGGGGTGAAAGATAACACACGTACGGCGATACTGCCGATTTGGTAATGGCCGATCGCCAAAAAACGCTGGTTCGCTCCGTATACCTCTACCAAGTCACCCTCTTCCGGGTCGCCTTCAACAGATTGGATCGCTCCGGAAAATACCCATGGATGGAAACGCAATAGCGATTCTTCTTTCTTAGGCTTGAGAAAAACTTTACAATACTCCATTTATGCTTGATTCAATAAATTATATATTCTTAGGCAAGCCCAAGCATCGAGGGCCGCATATTTCTTTTGTGAGTCTGTCAATACATCCGCCTCCCAATTCGTGAGGCGTTGTCCTTTTGATATTTTTTTTTGGAAAAGTATCGCATATATCTTTTGCAGGCTGGCATCCTCGATGCCGAACTGGCCTACGTAATTCTGTAAATCAAGGAAATTGGCGGGTTCTATATCCGAACGCTTCCGTATCGCCCCGAAATCATCCCGTAAAGATAACCCGATCTTTAAGGTCGAACTGCTTTTCAGGAATTTCTCCAGAGATTCCGGTATACCGATATGATTCAAGCGGAACAAGAAACAAGTATCATCCGTTGATATCTGCATCAATGAGATCTTGTAACGCTGTCCCTTCTTAAAGCTGGGACGGGTCTCCGTGTCAAAACCGACGATCGGAAAACGCAGCAAGTACTCTACGGCCTTGTCTGCCTCCTCTTTACTAAGGATCGTAATGATACGTCCCTTGAATTCCTCTACGGTAAGTTTCGCTATTTCCTCTTTAGCAATTGTATGTATAAATTGTTGTATCATTCTTCCTCTTCATTCTTTTCCAAATCCTCATCACCACTGTAACGCACAGCGTGCAACGCTTTCAAGGCATTCAATAATTGCTGTCCCCAGTATTCTTGGAAGTTCGTGCGGCACAAAGCGATAGCCTCTTGCATAACTTCCTCGTTTCCTTGACGGAATAAAGATACGAAATTTCCTGTATCTTGATAGACATCAGCCAAGTTCTCGGAAATAAATGCTGCGATAGGAGTATCGCTATACCGCATATCCGCATGAAATGTTTCCAGATAGGAATCTCGTTCGCCAAGCAAACCGGCTATCCGTGAACGAACCGACTCGTACATGTCTTCTGAAACGGAAAGCTCGAGTTCGGTTTCCTCTTCAGATTCCACTTCGGGCAACAGGCTGGCCTTTAAGTATAATAGAGGCAGGAGTTTTGTCGCCTTATCTACGAAGTCGAAAAGCCCGGTATTTCCGGCGGTCTCAACAAAGGTACAATATTCCAGTGCTACCGTAACAAATTCTAGCGTGTTGCGCTCGTATATCGGATTTTCTTCTTTTTCCATGTGCCTGTTCGTCTAATCATTCTTGATAACAATTCGCAAAAATACAACAAAAATCCGTTTTTTTCGTGATAAAGTCCCGAATATTCTTTTTAGTCGGGGATTGCTCTCCTATATATTTCCTGTTTTATTATTTTTGTGCAATTAATAGAAGGAATGTTAATGATAGACTAATGTTGGATATACTAATTAGGATAAAAAAACCGATCGAGTTATGAGTTCATGTGGAAAGAATGAGAACCCTCAAGAGATGAATCGCCGTAAATTCTTGAAGGTATTTGGGGGTGGGGCTGTCGCCTCTTCGGCGGCGCTTTACGGTTGCGCTCCCAAGAATGAGCCGGGGGCGGCTGTGGCGTTAGGTGAGGTTCCTACCGATAAAATGACTTATCGCCAACATCCTACGAATGGTGATAAGGTTTCTATTTTAGGATATGGTTGTATGCGTTGGCCCTTGAAACAAGGATCGGACGGTAAAGACCAGATTGATCAAGAAGCCGTGAATCGTTTAGTGGATTATGCGATAGAACATGGGGTGAATTACTTTGATACTTCTCCTGTTTATGTACAAGGTATGTCCGAGAAAGCGACCGGTATCGCATTGGCACGCCATCCTAGGAACTCCTATTATTTGGCCACTAAACTGTCAAACTTCCAGAACTATACGAGAGAAAACTCGTTGGCGATGTATCGGCAGTCGTTCCGTGATTTGCAAACCGATTATCTGGATTATTATTTGCTTCACTCTATCGGTGGGGGGAATGGTATCGAGCTTTTCAATGACCGCTATATAAATAATGGAATGCTTGATTTCTTGGTGAAAGAACGGGAAGCGGGACGTATCCGTAACCTAGGTTGGTCTTTTCATGGGGATGTAAAAGTGTTTGATCATGTGTTGGATATGGGCGTGAAATGGGATTTCGTTCAGATCCAGCTGAATTATTTGGACTGGAAACATGCCTCGGGGCGTAACGTAAACGCTGATTATCTGTATGGCGAATTAGAGAAGCGAGGTATTCCGGCGGTTATCATGGAACCGCTATTAGGAGGTCGCTTATCGAATGTTCCGGATCATATCGTTGCTCGTTTAAAACAGCAACGGCCTGAGAATAGCGTGGCTTCATGGGCTTTTCGTTTCGCCGGCTCTCCGGATGGGGTCTTGACGGTGTTAAGCGGCATGACTTATATGGAGCATTTGCAAGATAATATCCGTACCTATTCCCCGCTTATCCCGGTAACGGACGAGGAGAAAGACTTTTTGGAAGAGACGGCCCAGCTTATGATGAAATATCCGACAATACCTTGCAATGATTGCAAATATTGTATGCCTTGTCCATATGCGTTGGATATTCCGGGTATTCTCTTACATTATAATAAATGTGTGAACGAAGGGAATGTTCCGAAAAGCGCGCAAGACGAAAATTATGCGAAAGCTCGTCGTGCCTTCTTAGTCGGTTATGACCGGAGTGTCCCAAAGTTGCGTCAAGCGAACCATTGTACAGGGTGTGAGCAATGTAATCCTCATTGTCCGCAGGGTATCGATATCCCCAAAGAGATGCAGCGTATCGATAAATTCGTGGAAGAGTTGAAAGTGAATGGTTAACCTTTAAACAAACGGAAAATTATGTTACGAAAAATAAGAATATTCGCCGCCACCTTTTGCTTTGTGCTGATAACCCTGTTATTTCTTGATTTCACGGGTACGATTCACGCTTGGTTCGGATGGTTGGCAAAGATACAGTTTTGGCCTGCGTTGTTGGCTTTGAATGTCGGTGTTGTGGTAGGGTTGGTAATCTTGACTCTTTTATTGGGGCGTGTATATTGCTCCGTTATCTGCCCTTTAGGGGTATTGCAAGATATTATTTCGTGGTTTGCTTGTAAACGGAAGAAATACCGCTTTTCCTATTCTCCCGCATTGAAGTGGGTACGTTATGGTACCTTGGTTGTTTTTATAGTGGCTTGTATTGCTGGTGTCGGTTCCTTGGTAGCGTTGATTTCGCCTTATAGCGCTTATGGGCGTATCGCTTCTAATTTATTTGCGCCAATCTATCAAGAGGGCAACAATCTATTGGCCTATTTCGCGGAACGTATGGATAGTTACGCTTTCTATTCGGTGGACGTATGGGTGCGTAGTCTGGCTACGATGGGAATCGCTATTCTGAGCTTTGTCATATTGGCGATTTTAGCTTGGAGAAATGGACGTACGTATTGTAATACGATCTGTCCGGTAGGTACGGTTCTCGGTTTTTTGTCGAAGTATGCTTTACTTAAACCTCGCATTGATACCGATAAATGTAATGGTTGCGGATTATGCGCACGTAAATGCAAGGCTTCCTGTATCGATTCTAAGAATCATGCGGTCGATTATAGCCGTTGCGTGACTTGTATGGACTGTTTGGATAATTGCCGTCAAGGTGCGATTTCGTATACGAGGGCACGCAAGGCTGATAAAGCTACTTCGGTAAAAGAATCCTTAACGAAGGACACTACGGATGTTTCCCGCCGTCGAGCCTTGTCGGCTACGGCATTGGTAGCCATGTCTTCCGTTTTGCATGCTCAGCATAAAAAGCTGGAGGATTATGTGGAGATGAAGAAAGACGGAGGCTTTGCGCCGATTAAAGAACGTAAAGAGCCGAATCGTTTGGCGCCATTGGTTCCTCCCGGAGCTTTGAGTATCGGGAATCTGGCGCAACATTGCACGGGGTGTCAGCTTTGTGTATCTGTCTGCGAGAATCATGTCCTGCGCCCGTCTACGGATCTGATGAAACTGATGCAGCCGAAGATGGCATTCGATAGAGGGTATTGCCGTCCGGAATGTGTGAAATGTTCGGAGGTTTGCCCGACGGGAGCGATCAAACCTATTACGAAAGAAGATAAATCTGCTATACAGATCGGTCATGCCGTATGGGTAAGAGATCTTTGTATTGTCAATACGGACGGTATGAGTTGTGGTAATTGTGAACGCCATTGCCCGACAAAATCGATCCAGATGGTGGCGAAAGATCCGGCAGATCCAAAGTCGTTAAAGATCCCGGTGATCAATACGGAAACTTGTATTGGTTGTGGTGCTTGCGAGCATCTTTGTCCGTCTCGTCCTCAAAGTGCGATCTATGTAGAGGGTCACGAGATGCATCGTATGATTTGATAAATACTGAGTGGCCGAAGGGGAGACGGCAGCCTTTTTTATTAGCGGTATAGCCATCGTTCGTAAGTGCTAGTGCTTATGGGCGATGGCTATACTGCTTTGGGGCTACGTGAGTATAGGCGTGGCCTTGTGACAATAGTCGTGTCATTTATATGCAGTCCGGAAGGCCTGTTCTGCCAGTCTTTCTCCGATTACCTTTTTGTTTCTTGGATGTACATCGTATGGATCTCCAATGTCTAGGGAATATACCATTCCCGTATTTGCTAATGAGATTTGCTGTTTCTTCCTGAAAGTTTGTTGAACGGATTCGTCTCCAAACATTTCCGGACCTGGAATCAAGGAGATTTGCACATATAAGAATGGCATTTCTTTCTTTCTCCATTTGTTGCGCCAATCTGTAATCAGAGACTTGAACATATCCGCATATAGGTCTGGTTTCCAAACATCATTTTCCCCTTGATACCAAATGATGCCTTTTATATTGTGATTCAAGCACGGGTGGATCATACCATTGAACAAAGCGCCTAGATTGTTTTGATACTCCGGCTGAGGCTGGGGAATATGGTCTGCTATGGTTAGCTCCCATTTCCCTGTTAACTCAGTTTTATATGCGGTATCTCTGGTGGAGATGAAAAAGCAGCTTTTATCTCCTTTTACGGAGGGTGTTCCAAAAGGTTGCGCCAAGCGGATGAGCAGTTCGTTTTTCCCTGGGCAAATGCAGGATCTTGGAACACGGGTGATGGCCGGTTCCGGATACATGAATTCTCCGATCTCTTTGCCGTTGAAAAAAAGGATACTTTGCCTATTTAATACTCCTAACGACAAGGTTAATGACTCTTTTGCGTATGTTTCCGGAATATCGATCTCTTTCCTTAACCAAATGACATTAGGTAGGGAGGATCGCATATTGTTCAATTCGATCGTTTCCCATGCGGAATGAGGTAATTCGTGGATTTCTTGAACTTGTCCATCCCTGGGAATAGATATCTGGCATTTTCTTTGTTGATTAGACATAAAGGCTTTCATCACTTTGTCTCGATCTGGAATAGTGGAAGACCTTATATCATTCAAGGAATCCTTGAATTGATTCAAAACCTCCTTGCTTTCCCAAGTCAGAATAGAAGTACCCGCCCATGAGCAATTGATGATACCTATCGGTATTCTCAATCGTTTGTGTAATTCTTTTGCGAAGAACCAAGCGGTAGAGGAAAACGTGCGGATCGTTTGAGGATTGGCTATCTCCCATCTCTTTTCTGGTACATCTTCAATTTCTACGGCAGCGGGATATTTCGGTACGGAGAATAGCCGGATATCTGGATAATCGGAATCTGATATCTCCTCTTTATACCGATAGATGCTTGAATGGGGCAACCATTTCCAGCCCTCCATCGGATGTTCCATATTGGATTGTCCGGAAGCCAGCCATATATCGCCAACTAATACATTCTCGAAGGATAATACCTCACGTGCGGTCTGTATGGTGAGAACGTAAGGTCCTCCGGCTTTCGCCGCAGGTAATTCGAGCTTCCATGTTCCGTTAGCGTCTGTGTGGCATGATACTATGGATTCATGAAATGTTACACGAATGGCCTCTTGGGGAAGGGCTGTTCCCTGTATGACAATCGGTTCTTCTCGTTGAATAACCATATTGTCAGCGAACAAACCTAATACTCGAAGTCTGCCGAAAGCGGCAGACCCCGAATATATCATGAAAATTATGAAAAGGAACAAGGTTCTGTTTACCATACTGCGATTAATTCACCTGTTATATCCGTAAATTCGTAATAAGTTCCAGAAAAATCTGAACCTTTTTTTAATTCCAGTGAAGGTTTGTTATAGGGATAACCAATATTGTTGACAACCTTGAAATTGGCATCATCCACTCCCGGGTAGATTCGGACGGTCGCTTGTTTTAATCCGTTAATTCCTATTCTACGTTTTACTTCCCACTCAACTGGTGCTACTTCATAACAGGATATAATTCCTTTTTCCTGTTTTACAAAAACACGACATTCCTCTTGGTATGATTTGGGCATCCGATAATGTGCGATACCGTTTCTTAGCTCTGTTTCATATCCGGTAAAGATCGGTGCGCCTTGTGGAAACAGCCATTGTTGCTCTATGGTCTGGTTTGGTGTAAATCCGGAGAAATAGAACGCATTGTCATTTCTGGAGATGCAGTTGATTGGATTCCTCATGTCGGCCTCCAGTTTGTCAAAGTAAACGCTATATCCCATATTGTTCAGAGAATATCTTAACAAGGATGAGCCGTTAAACCATTGTTTCGGATTATCGGGAGTCAAGAGATGTCCTCCTCGGTAAGTGGCCGAATTGGTTCCCCGTAAGTAGACAACCATACCACCATTCCAATCCTTCTCTTGTCTCTGGATAGCGATATCCCTTTTCTGGGCTCCCATGAAGGCTTGGGCCAAGACTTTAGTTGATGGATCGCTAGTATTGTTTACTAGCGTTTCGATACCTCCTCCGGACATATCTTCGTTATGTCTGAGAATCGAGGAACCGGGTGTCTTGATAAGGTCTGAACGCAACTGCGTCTGTACTCTCATCTCCCCTGAAATAGGTTCTACCTGTTTGATGTTTAGGAAATCAAGGAACTTTTGGCTCGCATGCGAGGAGGGGCCATAAACGAATAATTTCCCTCCCTTCTTGACAAACTGTATGAGCTGCTTTTCTAAATCGGATCCTGCGTCGGGTACGATTGAGACTAGGATAGATTCATCAAAGGTTTTTTTGCCCGCTTTCATTAATTCTACGAAATTCCCGGTAGAGACAACGGTGTTCAAAGGAAATCCGTCATTGATGGCTTGTTGGATAAACCAATCTCCATAATAAATTTCTTTTACTCGCTCCGGTTGCTTATGGGCCCAATCATGATATTCGTCAAAAGGATAGACCCAAACAATCAAACCCGGCTGGTCTGGCGCTGTCCTGCGGCCTTGTAGCAGATGGGGTATCATCTCGGATGGAACTTGCTCCGGCATGTTACCATACGAGTCATCAATAGTCAGCAACGTGAAATGAGTAGGCAATTTGACCTTCCCCTCTCTGTCTATACGGGCGACAGCCATAGGTAAATAGATGTCGTGAGCCTCTCTTCCGTAACGATCGAGCCAAGGGCTGTTTGCCCACCAGGGATCATGTATATAGTATCTGAACAAATAACGATCGTCTGGTAATTCTGAGATACGAGACATATAGCCAGCCAATTCCAGTCCAAAATTACCATCTAACGCAGCCCAAGGTGAGTTAGGCGGTGGCAACAGATTGAAATTGCCATTATAGATCGCCTTTAAATCAACGCCATCTTTTGCTAAGTCGGCTCCGACAGAGATATTTGTACCACGTGTTTCGATTCGGATATCTGGACATTCCGCTCTGAATTTGTTCCAAAAGTCAGTAATCTTCTCTCGGGTATCGTTCAACTTTTCCGGATGGAACTGTTTACCATCGAATACAGCTCCAGTGGATCCCCACGTTTCCATTCCAAATCCAAGTCCGTTGGAGAACCAAAGGAAGTCGAATCCCATATCTGTTAAGAAATGCTGGCTTTGTTTTCCGAAGAACGTACCGAAAGGAGTACCTTGCGGAATACCGGAAGGATAGCCGGCATAATGTTCTTTATCTTCATTGAGGGTTGCGTAACAACAAACGAACGTTTTAGCTCCCATTGTATTACCCATACAGATCTCCGGATGTTTCTTGTATTTGAATTCGGATTTAGCGAATTCAGGACCCGGGTCAAATGTCTCCCCAATCCGGACAACTTTTCCAGTCAATCGCTCTCCATGTCTTTTTAAAGCGGATACGATATATTTCAAGTCTCCATACGTGTATTGAGGAGGATTCGGGATATAATCATAAGCGCGTTGATGTAGGCTTAATTCTTTGGGCCCTGAATTAACTTCATGGTCTGTATTCGGATTTCCTACATATTGAGACCATTCTAAACGCTGGTTGTCATCTCCGGTATAATTTAATATCTCGGATCCATCTGCGGTCCACAGCATAACAGAGATTGTATCTGCGTGTCTTAACAGTGGAGCCCATTGGATGAAAACATTTCTACAAACTTGATCAATGGAATCCCGATTATTCACTTTGAAAGGCTTTAACGACATCTCCAAGTGGATGTCGTTAAAAGATTGGATTCGTTTGTCGAGATCATATTTATCCTTGAATAGATCACTTTCAGAGCTATTCCTGCTACAAGAGGGAAGCAGGAATAGAAGTGATGCGAATGCTAAGATTGTCTTGTTCATATTGTTTTTTATATAAGATTGAAATGTAGAAAATAGATTAATATCCGGGATTCTGTGTTAAATTGGGATCAATATCTCTTTGATTCTGTGGTATGGGTAATAATAGCCCATATTCTTTCGCAGAGAATGTTAACCCTAAATTTTTAAAATCTTCGTTTATAACATCCAACAAACGGTCTGTCCTTTTTAAATCAAACCAACGATGCCCTTCAAAACAAAGCTCCAATTGACGTTCTTTTTCTATTGCTAAACGTAATTGACTTTGTGATAATCCCATTAGACTTGAAACTTGGGCACGTTGTCTTATTTGGTTGATATAGGGTAGGGCCTCATTTGTCTTGTTCAATTCATTCAAAGCTTCCGCATACATTAATAATACATCTGCGTAGCGTAATAAGGTGAAGTTAACTCCTCCATCTTGCATTGTTGTCGCAGAATAATCAACGAATTTCTTGCAAAAGAAATAATCAGTAGTAGTTCCATCGTTCATTGGTAATTTGTTTCCCAATCCAGCATCTCTTCTGATATCTCCTTCTTCGTATGCGTTCCATAACGTTATACTAGGAACACATCTTCCTCCACCAATTATTCCTCCAGGAAAAACATCCATATTAATCACATTAGGATAGAAATTTCCAAAATCAAATCCTTCCCCTTGATTTCCAGATGCAAATTCAATTTCTAAGATAGACTCAACTTTATCATCATTTCCTTCTGAGAATAATGAAGCAAAATCAGACTCTAAAGAATAAGCTTGCATATCAATTACTTCTTTTAATTTTTGAACTGCTAGATCATATTCTTTCTTAGTTAAATAGATTTTACCCAGTAGAGTTTTTATGGCTCCGATGGAAACTTTTCCTTTATTGGATGGAATTTCATCATTAGCTAATAATTTTTCTGCGTCTGTTAGATCATTTAATATGAGTTTATAAATCTCTTCAACTGGTTTACGACTAAAATCATAATTGTTAATTTCATTTGGACTTGAAAATTCTTTGGTCGAAATAGAAACATCCCCAAAAAGACGAACAAGTTGAAAGTAGGATAAGGCTCGAATGAATTTGCATTCTCCTTCCATTCGAGATTTTGATGTGAAATCGACATTAGACAGTCTGTTCAAGATAGTATTGGCTCGACTGATCGTACCATAGTTGTTATTCCAGTAGTTATTAACGTAAGCATTTGTTGGAGAAAGAGTCCAATAATCGAATCCAGTGACATGGGATTCTGCTTGTGGTAATTGGAATGTGGCATTATCTGTTCCTACTTCATTTACCCACATTAAATTTTGCGCATACGATTGTAAACCAGAATAGAGACCTACTATAGCTGTTTCAAAATCAGCTTCATTTTTCCAATATCCTAATTCATTGATCTGATGTTCAGGTTGTAATGTCAGGAAATCAGAGCATGAGGTGATTGACAGTGAAAGTAACCCCAGACAGGCATATTTTATTAAAACCTTTTTCATGATATTATAGTTTTTAATTTATTAAAAAGCGACTTTTAAACCTAATGTATATACTCTTGGTGTTGGATAGACACCTCCATCCATACCTGCGGATGTAACAGAGTCTCCAGATTGACTGGCTTCGGGGTCATATCCAGGATAGCCTTTAGTGAATGTATATACATTAGAGATATTAAAATATGCATTTAATCCTTTCATTCTTATTTTACTAAGCATTTCTAAAGGGAAGTCGTAAGAAAGGGTTATATCTTTAATACGTACATAGGAGGCATCAAAGATATAGCGTGAGGATGCGGATTGGCCTAAGGCATAATCAGAACGAATAGCTCTTGGAATAAATCCATTACCTGGATTTTCAGACGATTTCCAACGATCATTAATAAGAGCGGATTGATTTTGTACACCTGCGAGATTCATTATAACTTCTCCAGCGCCGAAATAATTTTCTGCACCATGTGAGCCATTAATAAAAACGCTTAAAGTTAGATTTTTATATCTAAAGCTATTGGTCAATCCCCATGTGAAATCGGGAAATGGAGAACCTACGATTGTTTTGTCTGCGGTGGTTATCTTTCCATTGCCATCTACATCTTCAAATTTTAAATCACCAGGCTGGGTGTTAGGTGTATATATGGGTCCCTTCTTCACATCCTCTTCATCTTTAAATACACCTACAACATGCATTAGGTAAAAACTGGAAATTGATTGACCGACTTCGGTGATATATTTGTCAGAGATGATTCTTCCATTTTCTGTTGCTAATTTCTTAACTTTATTTTTGTTTGTGCTGATATTGAATGAGGTGTTCCAAGAAAAATCCTTTGTGTCAATGTTTACTGTATTTAATGCAAACTCGAAGCCTTTATTTTCGATTTCACCTACGTTCTGCATAGAACTTCCAAAACCGGAAGCGATTGGTAAATTTACGTTTAATAATAGATCAGTTTTCAAATTGTAATACCAATCAGCTATGATAGAGATTCTATTTTGGAATAATCCCAAATCGATACCTATATCTGTTTGTTTTGATTTTTCCCATGTCAGATCATTGTTAGCTAATGTACTAGGGGCTAATCCCGGGTATATTTTATTTGCATTTGCATAGTTGGATATTCCTAAAAGTGCGATTTGTCTGTAATCACCGATATTATTATTTCCAGATACACCATAACTTGCCCTTATTTTTAAATTGGATAAGGCTCTAAGGTTTTTCATGAAGGTTTCTTCTGAGATTCGATATCCTACAGAAATAGAAGGAAATGTACCCCATCTATTATTGGATCCAAACCGAGAGCTACCATCTCTACGAACAGTGGCAGTTAACATATATTTATTGTCATATACGTAATTTGCCCTAGCAAGCAAAGAGACCATTGAGCTTTCATTTTTGAAGTGAGTTCCTGTGTTGATTGTTCCCGCTGATAAATAATGCACATAATCAGTTGGGAAATCCGTAGCTCCTGCTGATAATTGCTTATAAGTGTTTTTCTCTACTGTAAAACCTGCGACTACGTTTAAATCATGTTTTTCATTGAAGACTTTTTTATAAGTTAATGTGTTTTCATTTACCCAACTCAAGCCTTTTTTGTCAATGGATGCAGCTGTAGCAGGACTTGCTTTTTCTGCCCAATTTCCAATTTGAGACGATTTCCAAAGATTAGTTTCATTGAGATTGAAACTTAAACCAAAGGTCGTCTTGAAATTTAAACCATGCATAAATTCGTAGTCCAGATAGTTATTGACAATAACATCTTTTTTCTCTCTTTTATCGGAGAAGTTTTCTGCGATGAATAGAGGATTTTCAATAGGAGCACCCATTGGATCTCCAAATTCAGAATTATAGCTTCTATCTTCTGCGTAAATAGGTAAGAGAGGATTCATACCTAATGCGCATTGAATCATGCCTCTTTGTCCTAGAACGCCTTCTGTTCGAGCAAAATCTCCATAACCATAAGATGCTGCGATATTGGAACCAAATTTTAGATGTTTGGTTAATTGAGCGTCAATGTTAGATCTAATATTGAATCGTTGATAGTCAGATCCGATTACGATACCATCTTGATCAAAGAAACCTAAAGAAACCATGTATTTTATATTCTCAGTTCCACCGGTTGCTGATAATTGATAGTTTTGTACTGTAGCTAAACGGAATATAGCGTCTTGCCAATCCGTTCCTTCGTTAGGGAGAAGTTCAGGATTACGAAATTCTGGTCTAACCCAAGTGTTGGAAGTTCTTACGTCATTGGGATCACTGGCTTTGCCTCCTGCGTAAATCCATGCGTTATCTCTACCTTCCGCTACATAGGCTGCGTATTCACGTGGGGAGAGCAGATCAACTTTATGTGCTACTTGTTGTACACCAATAGAGGCATCTATATTAATGGTTGTTTTTCCAACTTTTCCTCTTTTTGTTGTAATTAAGACGACTCCATTGGCTCCTCGAGATCCGTAGATGGCAGTAGCTGAAGCATCTTTTAATATCTCGATTGATTCGATGTCTGAAGGATTAATTGTGCTTAAAGGGTTGATTTTTTCCATGGTCGAATTCGCCATACCATTAGCTGTGTAACTATTGTTTGCGAAAGCAGACATGTTGGATCCTCCTCCTCCGTTACCAATAGGGTAACCATCGATCACATATAAAGGTGAATTTGATCCGGAAATAGAACTGATACCACGTACCATAATATTGATATTTCCACCAGGAGCTCCAGTAGTTTGCGTAACTTGTACTCCTGGAATTTTTCCTTGCAATGATTGGTCAAAACTAGATGTAGGTGTTTTTCCTAAGTCTTCGCTACTAACAGAGGCAATGGCTCCTGTTAAATCTTTTTTCTTCTGTGTACCATATCCCACAACGACTACTTCATCAAGTACCTCTACATCTTCTATTAGTATGATATTGAGTACTGTTTTGTTTCCGACTGGGGTTTCTTGTGATTTATAACCGATGAAGGAAAAGGATAGTATAGGATTCTCTGTGGTTAGATTCAACGTCCAGTTTCCTTCAACATCTGTTATGACTCCGTTGGTTGTTCCTTTTTCAATCACGTTTACACCGGCGATTCCGTAACCGTCTGTGCCTGTGACTTTACCTTTTATTGCTCCGGGTGCCGCATAAGCTACTATATTATAAAAAGCAAAACAAATCAAGAATATCAAGTGGGTAATTTGCTTGTATCTGATAGGGGACTTGTTAACTGTTTGAATTCGTTTTTCCATGATTCTCAGATTTAAATTGAATTTAGTTTTAATCAGTTGGTATAATCTTGTATTCAAGATTTAAGTATTTAGCCAATTTGGCTAAAGTCGCTGCATGATGTCCGATACCTAAGGCGAAATGGTGCGTAGGAGCTTCATTAACCCATCTTTTCAGGAATGTCCGTACATCGGGTTGAAAGAATCCTCTTGTGTTCGTATTGCCGGTAGGAGGTATGGGACCGCTAACGGATTCTCCTTCTGCGATGATGAATTTAAATTTTCCATCGTAGGTGGAATTGATAGATAAAAGCGTGATAGGACCCTCCTTTATCTTGAATTCTACACCTGCTCCATTACCTGGCTTTCCATGATATTTTTTTAGGCTGCGTAATACCGGTTTGCCTTCCGCTATCGAGATGTTGTGCGGGCCGTCATGTCCTACTAATACGAAGCCATCAGTAAAGTCGACCGGATGAAATTCTGCGAAACTGCCACCTATTCCCATGCGATCCATGATCATCAACGCAATCAAGGTTTTTAAGTCAGACTCACCACACATCGGGATGTGCCGGGCGGTTAATAAAGAGTTTCCTACGATCAAGTTTGTCATTAATTGACGTATTGAACTGTTCTCCGCTCCATCGAAATAGTATGCGAGGCCAGTCAGATTGTTACTGTTGACAAATTTGTCTAAAGCCAGACTGGCTTTCGCTGCCACGCACAAGTCCTCGTCACTTAGTTTCATGGAGATTGGATCTGATACAGGTTCCGGCGTGTCGAAGAATTGGAGTATTTGTTTTTCTTTTTCCTTAATTTCTTCGTCCGTGAGCGACTTCATGTGACGTTGTAACTCATTAGGCTCATAAAAGATGACGTGTGAGCCAAAAAAGGTCGTGAGCATCGTGGGGTCTGTATTCATATCCAGCATGGAGTTGAGAGGATGGCCGATATGTCCCAATTGTGCATTCCTCAAACCATGCAATACGTTTGCGATTCGGCAGTATTCGTATATCTCGTTATCTACCATTTCGTCATCGTGTAAGGTGCCGATAATTGTTTCTGGAATCGGTCTGCCCAGGCGAGAGGCTACACCCGTAAACTCTGGTAAGGCACAGATATCATCGTTTACCAGTTGCATATACGTGCTGGCCTGTTTGTAGTCCATCGCTTTTAACGGTTGCAAGGCGACCAAAACAATAGGGCATCGTACAGAGGCCGCAATGACACCAAACGTACCGGAAGTTGCGTAAGTGAGCATATCGCAAAAGAGGAAATCAAGGTTTGCTGCGATGATTTCTTTCACTTTTTTATAGGCGACAGCAGGGGAATCAATCATCCCGAAACGAATGATATCTACTTCGTTTTGAGGAAATTTGCGGATAAACATCTCTTCTTTCGCCAAGAGTTCTTCTAATAAACCTGGGAATTGCGCCCAATACACATCATATCCGACACTGAATACTCCGATACGAGCTTTCCCTTTTCTCTTCTCTTTCATTCTGTCCATATTAACGTTTGTTTGTTTGATAGTTAACGCACTATGTTGATTTGTATGTAATGTTACAATATGAGTCTGTATACGCTTGTTTATTTTCCCGTATGGATACCTTCTCGTAAAAAGAAAAGGAAGATAAGAAAAGCGATAGGGTACATGATACCCGAATAGATCCACAGAGGCGCATAGGTATAATTGGTTATTACAACCCCCATGAGAGGATTGATAACCATGGATGATACCGCACCTGCTGTTCCGGATAAACCTACGACCGTAGATGATTTTGTCGCGCCAAAGATATCACCAATTGAGGTTATATAGTTTGTGATCCAGATGCCATGTGCGAAGAAAGCTAATGACATGACGAACATGACGATCAAGGAGGTATTAAGCATACCAACGGAAAGAACGGGCAGGGTTAAGACTGCTGCGATTCCCATGGCGATTTTTCTCGCTTGGCTTGTGTTGCCTGTCTTCTTTTGTATTTGGTCTGATAGCCAACCGCCTATAATATTTGCGATACCCAAGGCTAAGAATGGAATCCACAAAATATTACCTATATAATCAAGGGAAAGACCTTTGGATTCGTTTAAGTATTTGGGAATCCAGAACATATAAAAGTAAAAGATGGGATCTAACAGGAAGCGGATCAGGATGAACAAAAGAGCGTTTTTGTTCTTTAGTAAATGGATGAGATCCGAGAGCTTTAAGGGAGAAGCCACGCTTTTTGTCGCAGTATTCTGCTCTTTGGAATATTTGTTTGTCAGTCGTAACCAGAAAAGCACCCAAATTATTCCTAAAGCCCCGCTGATTAGGAATAGCATGCGCCAATTGGTATGGCTTAAGATGAAAGCGCAAAGAGGAACTGCCACTACCGCTCCAATAGCAGAGCCTCCTATGGCTATTCCGTTTGCGATGGCATGCTTGTGGCTGGGAATCCATTCGATAACCGCCTTGATAGCTCCGGGAAAACATCCTCCTTCTCCCACTCCCAGTAAAAAACGGAGTGCTCCAAAGTGGAACGTATTTGTTGAAAGAGCATGTAAAGCTGTAGCTAAAGACCAGAACCCTACAGAGAATGCAAGTCCTAGGCGGCTTCCGTATCTGTCGATTAACACACCTCCCAGCGTGAACATGATCGCATAGCTGATAAGGAAGCCTGAATTTATAAAGCCATATTCCGTGTCGGTGATATGCAGATCGTCTTTGATCCGGATGATGGAGATGGATAGAACTTGGCGATCCATGAAGCTTAAAGCGGTCGCAAGCAACAGCATCAACGAGATGAGCCAGAATATTCTTCTTTTTGGAGTTTTCATACTTAACGCACAAAGTTTGTTTTTTGCAAATATATGAGGTGTATATTAAAAAAACAAGTTTCGTGAAGTTTTTTTGAAAAAATAAATGATAAAAAAATAAAACGTTGTATATTTGCGGTATATAAATTATGTGTGCTGCTGTATTTGTTAGTGCATAAAGTTTTTGATATAGGTTTAAATAGTAGATGATGAAGAACAAATATCCGAAATATCTAGAGATAAGTAAAGCGATTATCGCTAAGATTGAATCGGGAGAGTTGCTCCCGGGCGATAAGGTCCCTTCAGAAAATGAGCTTATTAATATGTATAAGATAAGTAATACGACTGCAAGAAAAAGCCTTTTAGAAGTAGAGTTACAGGGGTGGGCTAGCCGGATTAAAGGTAAAGGCACGTTCGTTTTGAATCGTTCTGAGGATAAACATCTTACTCGTATGTTAGGATCTTTTCACGCTATAAAGGAAAGTTTTAATGAGAATCTGATCAAAGAGGGATTCACTCCGAAAAATGTGACATTAGAGAAAACGATTATAGATAATGGTATCTCTATCAATATCAACGGGAAAAATTATATCATCGAAGGGAAAATTCTAAAAATACGTCGACTTCGTTATGCGGATGATCTATTGCTGAAGGATGAGACACGGTATGTTTCTATGTCTCTTTGTCCCCGAATTAATCTGATGGAGCTTAATCAGGCGTTTTTGAAAATTTACGAGGATAAGTATCATTTACAACTAGATAGTGTACAAAGAACGCTTGGCGTAACGATAGTTTATCCAGAGGAGGAGAACAATTATTTCGAAAATGATCTTCAGCTTCCCGTGTTTATATTGGATAGTGTGGTAGTTTGTGAGAATCAAAAAGTAGTGGAAATAGAGCATTCTTTTTATCGAGGGGATAAATATAAATTTTCCCTACACACCAAGCCGCAATTGATAACTAGCAATGGACGGATTTCATGAGGATAGTCAGGTAGTCAAAGTTGTTTAAATCTATCCCTAAAAACATGTACGTGTTTCCGCGAAAACATGTACATGTTTTTTAGAAAACACGTACGTCTTTTTTTCAAAGGTTCGTCAGACTCGATTTTTCTATGTACATTTGCGTGTTATAAAAGAATTATTGAGAAACTATTTATGGCAAAGAAGACAACAACAACGAAGCAAAATCATACAGAACCGAGCTGGTTCGCTGCCTTGAAGACTTTTTTTACAAATGAACGGACCCGTTTCATTACAGGTTTGATTATCTCTATACTAACCATTTATGTAGGGCTTGCCTTGATTTCGTTTTTCTTTACAGGAGCTGCCGATCAAAGCAAAATAGAGAATGTTCCTTTAGGTGATTTATTGATCAATCGAGGATCGGTAGAGAATTGGACGGGTGTACGCGGGGCGTATTTGTCTGATCTGTTGATGAATCGTTGGTTCGGTATCTCTTCTTTTATGATCCTCTTTTTCTTGGGATCGGTTGGGGCGAAACTCATGAACTTAAATAAAGTATCCTTGTTGAGGCGTTTTTTGTTTAGCGCTTCGGCGTTGATCTGGGGATCTGTGTTTTTTGCTTTTATATTTATCAAGGGATATGAGGATACGTTTATTTATCTAGGCGGTCAACACGGATATTACATCTCGGAGATGTTTATTACCAATATCGGAATCCCCGGTACGATCTTGCTTTTATTAGGCTCATTCTTAATCATCGCTATTTTTACCAGTAAGAAGACAATCCCGTTCTTACAGCGCGTATTTTCTTTAGGTTGGGTGAAAGATCGTTTGAAACGTGAAGGCGAGGTAGATGTCGATCAGACGGAAAAGGAGGATAATGTAATTCCTCGCTCTAAGCCTGTCGTAGAGCAACCGGATGAACAACCGGAAATGGATGAGTATGAGGAGTTCGATACGGAGGCTGAATTGTTGAAAGCCGAAGGGAAAGAAAACCGTAAAACAGTACCGGAATATAAGAACGAAGAGGTCGCTGTTGCTGATGATTTAGTAGTTACGATCGCTCAAGGTGACGACGATCCGATAAACGAAAAAACAGATGAGATAAATACCCCGGAGTCAGAGGATGAGGAGGATGCCGGATTTACGGTGGAAGTTGCCGCCGGTAATGATGAGACCTACGATGCCTCGGCCTTGGGTACGTATGATCCCCGTTTGGATCTTTCCCGTTATGTATTCCCTACCTTGGACTTGCTGAAAGCGTATGATAGTGGGAGCATGGAGATCAATCGGGACGAATTGGCGGAAAACCAACGCTTGATCAAGCAAGCCTTGGAAGATTTCAATATAAAGATCGCTTCGATCAAAGCGACAGTCGGACCTACGGTTACGCTTTATGAGATTGTACCCGAGGCGGGTGTCCGTATTTCTAAGATCAAGAATTTGGAGGATGATATCGCCTTGAGTTTATCCGCTTTGCAGATCCGTATTATCGCCCCGATGCCCGGAAAGGGAACGATCGGTATCGAGGTGCCGAATAAGAATCCTCAGACGGTATCGATGCAATCTGTTATCGCTTCACGCCGATTCATTGAGGGTAAGTATGAGTTGCCTGTGGCGATGGGTAAGACGATTACGAACGAGGTGTTCATGTTCGATCTTTGTAAGACACCGCATCTATTGGTAGCCGGTGCTACGGGACAAGGTAAGTCTGTTGGTCTAAATGCGATCATCACTTCCTTATTATATAAGAAACATCCATCGGAGTTGAAATTCGTGATGGTAGACCCGAAAATGGTTGAGTTTAGTATCTATTCCAAGATAGAACGTCATTATCTGGCGAAACTTCCGAATGCGGAGAAGCCGATCGTTACGGAGCCAGCCGACGCTGTCGCTACATTGAACTCGTTGGTGATCGAGATGGAAGACCGGTACCGTTTACTGGTGAACGCGAATGTTCGTAATATAAAGGAATACAACGCTAAGTTTATCGAACGGCGGTTGAACCCGCAGAAGGGACATCGCTTCTTACCCTATATCGTGGCGGTAGTGGATGAGTTTGCCGACTTGATCGCAGTGGCCGGACGTGAGATCGAGTTGCCTATCTCTCGTATTGCGGCGAAGGCACGTGCGGTAGGTATCCATATGATCTTGGCTACGCAACGCCCGGATACAAAGGTGATTACCGGTACGATCAAGAGTAACTTTCCGAGCCGTATTGCCTTTAAGGTTGCTTCTATGATCGATTCACGTACGATTCTGGATGCTCCGGGCGCTAACCGTTTGATCGGACGGGGCGATATGTTGATTGTCGTGGCGGGACAAGAGCCGGTTCGTGTGCAGTGCGCTTTCGTAGATACGCCCGAGGTGGAGGATATCGTGGATTATATCGGTGAGCAGACTGGTTTCCAAACCGCTTATTTGCTTCCGGACTATGTGCCGGAAGGTGGGGAGGCATCAACTTCGGGAGCAGTCGATTTATCAGATCGAGATCCCTTATTTGACGAGGCGGCTCGTTTGATCGTGATTCAGCAACAAGGTTCTACTTCTTTGATCCAGCGTAAATTCGCTATCGGTTATAATCGTGCCGGACGTTTGATGGATCAATTGGAGGCTGCCGGTATTGTTGGCCCGTTTGAGGGAAGTAAGGCCCGTCAAGTATTGGTGCAAGATGAGTATTCGTTGGAGCAAGTATTAAATGCTTTGAAATAAATATGAGAAGAGAACATAAAATAAGAGTGTGGCGGTGTATCGCGTTTGTCGGATTATTCTTGTGTTTCCTGTTGGGACTAGGAGTGGGGGCGCATGCCCAGAATGCGAATGATATCTTGGGGAAGGCGGCCGCTGCTTATGAGAATTCGAACGGGATAAGCGCTTCTTTTACGATGTTTACCCGTTCTGCCGGTCAGAATGCGGGAGAGAGTTTTGAGGGAACCATCCAGATGAAAGGTGATAAGTTTACATTAGTCACGCCGGATGCGCTTACTTGGTTTAATGGTACGACGCAATGGACGTATGTGGAACGGAACGATGAGGTGAACGTGACGAATCCTACGGGAGAAGAGTTGCAATTTACAAATCCCGCTCTTTTATTAAATAGTTATAAGAAGGGATTCACGGCGGCTTATAAAGGCGAGAGTACGGCACCGAACGGAAAAGCCGCTTACGATGTGGAATTGACACCGAAGAAAAAAGGGGATATCGTGAAAGTGGAGTTGCAAATCGAGAAATATTCAAATTTCCCGGCTCGTATCACGGTTACTTCTAAAAACGGCGTTAGCAGTACGATCCAGATCAGCCAATTGAAAACAGGTATAAACCAACCGGATCGTTTTTTTGTTTTTAACGAAGGGGATTATCCGGACGTAGAGGTGATAGACCTTCGATAATAGAGAATTGAAAATTGATAATTAATACTTAGATACTATGAGCGATTCAGTGAATGAGAAAGTACGTTGCCTTATTATAGGCTCGGGTCCAGCAGGTTATACGGCAGCGATTTATGCTTCCCGTGCGAATTTATCTCCGGTGCTTTATGAAGGAATACAGCCGGGGGGACAATTAACAACAACTACAGAGGTGGAGAATTTCCCGGGATATCCGGACGGTATAACCGGCCCTGAGTTAATGGAAGATTTAAAAAAACAAGCCGTCCGTTTTGGTGCGGATATCCGTTTCGGTATCGCTACAGCCGCTGATTTGGGCGAGGCTCCTTATAAAATTACGATTGATGGTGAGAAAGTGATCGAGACGGAGACTTTGATTATCGCTACGGGTGCTTCCGCGAAGTATCTGGGTCTTCCGGATGAACATAAGTATGCGGGTATGGGTGTATCCGCTTGCGCTACTTGCGATGGTTTCTTCTATCGTAAAAAGACGGTAGCGGTAGTAGGTGGTGGGGATACGGCCTGTGAGGAAGCGATTTACTTGGCAGGTTTGGCGAAGCAGGTTTACTTGATCGTGCGTAAACCCTATTTGCGTGCTTCAAAAGTAATGCAAGAACGTGTCTTCAAGACTCCGAATATCACGGTGCTTTTCGAACATAACACCCTGGGTTTATTTGGAGAGAATGGCGTGGAAGGTGCTCATTTGGTAAAACGTATGGGAGAGCCGGATGAGGAGAAAGTGGATATCGCTATCGATGGTTTCTTCTTGGCGATTGGCCATAAACCTAATTCGGATATCTTCAAGCCATGGATAGATACGGACGAGATCGGTTATATCGAGACAGTTCCGGGAACTCCCCGAACGAAAGTTCCGGGTGTGTTTGCTGCTGGAGATGTCGCTGATCCCCATTATCGTCAAGCTATTACCGCTGCGGGAAGTGGTTGTAAGGCTGCTATCGAGGCTGAACGTTATTTATCAGAGATCGGAAAATAGTTGACAGTTGACAATTGATAGTTGACAGTTGCGACAAGCGGTATTTAACTGTCAACTGTCACTTGTCAACTATCAACTGTCACTTGTCATTTGTCAACTAATTTAATTTCCATGAATTTAAAATCTACTCTTCTTTTGCTACTTTGCCTGATGATGGCAGGAATGGTAGCGGCAAAGGATAACACGAAAGTGATCGCCCATCGGGGGTATTGGAAAACGGAGGGCTCTGCTCAGAACTCTATCCGTTCTTTGGAACGTGCCAGCGAGATTGGTGCCTATGGCTCGGAATTCGACGTACATCTTACGGCGGACAATGTGCTGGTAATATTCCATGATAATGATATCCAAGGAAAACATATTCAATCCTGTACTTATGATGAATTGAAAGATTTGCAATTGAGCAACGGCGAAAAGCTCCCTACTTTAGAGCAATATTTGAAACGTGCGAAGAAATTGAAGAATGTCCGGTTAATTTTAGAACTGAAAGCTCATGAGACCCCGGAACGCAACCGTGAGGCTGCTAAAGCTGTTGTAGATATGGTGAAGCGTATGAAATTAGCGAAACGTACGGATTATATATCTTTTAATATGGATGCTTGTAAAGAATTTATCCGTCTATGTCCGAAATCAGAGGTTTCTTATCTGAATGGAGAATTATCCCCGATGGAACTGAAAGAGCAGGGTTTTACAGGATTAGACTACCATTATAAAGTATTGCAATCTCATCCGGACTGGGTGAAGGAGTGTAAAGTACTTGGCATGACTTCGAATGTCTGGACCGTAGATGACCCTAAATTAATGGAAGAGATGATCGATATGGGAGTCGATTTTATTACGACTGATTTACCGGAAGAGACTCAAAAAATACTACATTCGCGAGCTCAATAAGGTATTATAAATGATGAGAAAGTTTTGTCTGTTGCTTATCCTGTCGCTGGCTCTGCCCGCTTTTTGTCTGTTACAAGCGGTAGAGCCTCCCAAAAAGGAAATTCGTGCGGTTTGGTTGACTACGGTTTATGGTCTGGATTGGCCTCATAAACCGGCTACTACCGAGGCGGGACGAAAAGCCCAGCAACAGGCATTGCTTGATATCTTGGACCGGCTTCAAGAAGCGAATTTTAATATGGTCTTCATTCAGGCTCGCTTGAGGGGAGACGTGATGTATCGTTCGGCTATCGAACCAGTCAGTAAGACATTCTCCGGTAAGTATGGAGAACTACCGGGATATGATCCGCTCGCTTTTGTCGTTGATGAATGCCATAAACGGGGAATGGAATGCCATGCGTGGTTCGTGACTTTCCCGTTAGGAACAGAAAAAAGCGTGAAGGAGCAAGGAAAGCTTTCCGTGGTTAAAAAGAAACCAAAACTCTGCAAACGGCATAATGGAGAGTGGTATTTGGACCCCGGCGTACCGGAGACCGCTGATTATATCTTATCCTTAGTCAAGGAGATCGTGAATGGTTACGATATAGATGGCATCCATTTTGATTATATCCGCTATCCGGAAGAGGCGAAAAAATTCCCGGATAAAGCGCTGTATAATAAATCCGGCAAGAAAAAGTCTCTGGCAGACTGGCGTAGGGAGAATATCAACCGGATGGTTTATCGTATTTACGATTGGGTAAAGCAAACGAAACCTTGGGTACAGGTTAGCAGTTCGCCACTCGGGAAATATAATCGTATTGAACGGGTACCTAATGCGGGTTGGACCGCTTACGAAAGTGTCTTCCAAGACCCTAAGATGTGGATGCAACAAGGTAAACAAGATATGATTGTTCCGATGATGTATTACCTGCATAAGAATTTCTTTCCTTTCGTGGATAATTGGGTGGATAATTGTAACGGGCGTTTGGTCGTACCCGGCTTGGGAGCTTATCGAATGGACAAGAGCGAGGCGGACTGGGCCGTGAATGATATAACTGACCAGATCGATTATAGTCGTTATTACGGAGGAGCCGGCTGTGCGTTCTTTCGTTGTGGAAATGTCCTGTATAATGATAAAGGACTCTATAAAGAGTTGAGAGACAATTACTATAAATATCCAGCCCAATTGCCTCCGTTGACTTGGCTGAATGATTCGGTACCTGCCGCTCCGGAGGGCATCAAAGTAGAACGTTTGGATGATGAGTTGCATTTAACTTGGCAGAAACCTGTGTCGGAAAAGCAGGATTTAACTTATACCGTTTATTATTCATTGACGGATTCGATCGACACGGCTTCGGCAAAATCCATATTAGCTACGAATATTTATGGCAACGAGCTTTTTCTTCCTATCGATGTGGAGTCTGAACGTGGGTATACATTTTCCGTAACGGCTTCCACCCGTTACCGGATAGAGAGTGAACCTTCTCCGGATACCTATTATTACCTGTCTAAATTTATCAAGTAAAGGGGGTATTTTGATTTCGAGTTTTTTTGCTTATTTTTGCGGCATATGAGACGATTTGCCACATCCTTGTTTCTTGTAGTTCTTGCTTCCTTAATCTTTTATGGGGGAGCGGGGGTTAATTTCGTATCTTATTGTTGTGGCGTTTGTGAGAAAGAGGGAGTGGAGGCTTTATTGGAAGCTAAGTGCTGTGAGATTCATGGACATGATCATAGTCGTGATAAGCTTGCGAATAATACGGTGGAGTGTTGTGGCATGAACGGCTGTGGCATTGAACGGGTTGATTTTGATTGGAATTCTGTAAATATACAAGTGCCGGATCTGCAGCCAGTCGTACATGATTTGCTCTTCTCCTCTATTTTCGAGAGTTTACAAATCGCTTCCTTATTTGCTGATTCTTATGAGATTAGGGTGACAGGTCCTCCCGTAGCCTGTCCTCGTGTGTACCTTTCTTTATTGACTACGCTTTTGATTTGATTGTATTCGTGAGGGTGGAAGCTGCTCGCTGAATACCCTTTGGTTTTAAGGTAGGGAATGCTCTATCCCTGCGGAAACTGTATTTAACGATTCAATCAAATAACAACTATCATGTTAAGACAATTATATCTGATATTTTTACTGTCCTGTTTGACTTTTACTTTGACTTGGGCCGAGGATTCCGGCAAGAAAGTGAAAGGACGTGTATGTGATGAAAACAAACAACCTATTATCGGTGCAAATGTATATTGGGAAGGAACCCAAAATGGAACCACGTCCGATGTGGATGGAAATTTCGAGTTAGAACGAAAAGGTGACTCCAAGAATCTGGTGGTTAGCTATATCGGTTATATGACTGAGGTCATCCCTGTGGATGAGAAGGACGATGCTATGCAGATTATCTTAAAAGGTGAGATCGCCTTGGATGAGGTCGTGGTTAGTGAGCGCAAGATGGGAACCATCGCTTCCCGTACGAGCGTATTGCAAACTCAGAAAATTACGTACGATGAGATTTGCCGTGCGGCCTGCTGTAATCTGGCGGAGAGCTTTGAGACAAATCCGTCTGTCGATGTATCGTACTCGGATGCGGCTACAGGTGCCCGGCAAATTAAGCTGTTGGGATTGGCGGGAACCTACGTACAAATGTTGACCGAGAATTACCCGAATTTCCGGGGGGCCGCTTCCTTATATGGGCTGGATTATGTTCCGGGAGCTTGGATGGAAAGTATTCAGGTGTCTAAAGGAACCTCTTCGGTTAAGAATGGGTATGAGGCGTTGGCCGGACAAATCAACGTGGAATTCAAGAAGCCCCCTACGGCGGATATTTTCTCTGCTAATGTGTTCGCTAGTGATGCCGGACGTTATGAAGGGAATGCGGATGCTTCTTGGCATATCAACGACAAGCTCTCTACCGGTTTATTGGTACACTACTCGAATGATAAAATGCAACATGACGGTAATGACGATGGTTTTCTCGATACGCCGCTAAGGGAACAGGTGAACGTAATGAACCGTTGGTATCATAAATTGGATAAATACGTGGCTCAATACGGAGTTCGCTATCTGCATGAGAGCCGTACCGGTGGGCAGGATACGAAACACCATGATTTCACCGACCCGTATAGGATTCATTTAAATACGAACCGGGCCGAATTATTTACGAAGCAGGCCTATATTATCGATAAGGAAAAGGTAGAGAGCGTGGCATTGATACTTTCCGGTTCTTATCATGAGCAAAAATCAAGATATGACCATACGCCCTATAATGTATATCAGAATAATGTATATGCCAGTTTGCTGTATGAAAAGGAGTTTACGCCGATGCATAGCTTGAGTACCGGATTAAGTATGAACTATGATGGTTTCGACGAGAATCTGGTTCAATATGCGGGAGGAGAGTCGGTCCGTCATGCCTATGACCGTACGGAAGTCGTGCCGGGAGCTTATGCCCAATATACGTTCAATCTGAATGATAAACTGATCTTATTGGCGGGTGTACGTGCGGATTATAGTACGTTGTATGATTTCTTTGTAACCCCTCGTGTACATATTAAATATAATCCTTTTAACTGGTTCCATATCCGGGCTTCGGCAGGTAAAGGATTCCGGACAGCGAATGTGCTGTCAGAGAACAACTTTTTGTTATCCAGTAGTCGAAAAATGTATATCGCCGACAATCTGGATCAAGAAGAAGCGTGGAATACCGGTCTGAATCTGTCATTTTATATACCTTTGTTCGGGAAGGAACTGAGCTTGAGCGGGGAATGGTATTATACCGATTTCTTGAAGCAAATCGTGGTGGATATGGATAGTGATCCTCATGCGGTTCGTTTCTACAATCTGGATGGGCGTTCCTATTCGAATAGTTTCCAAGTGGAGGCTTCCTATCCTTTTTTCCGGGGATTTACGTTAACGGCAGCTTATCGTTATACGGACGCGAAGACCGATTACCGGAATGAGGAGGGTGTGGCGCATCGATTGAAAAAGCCGTTGGTTAGTGATTATAAAGGTTTATTGACCGCTTCTTATCAAACCCCGTTGAAAAAATGGCAATTTGATTTGACCGGCCAGTTTAATGGAGGCGGTCGTATGCCGACACCGGATGCGTCTAATCCGTTATGGGAACCGAATTTTAAGGCTTATACGGTAGTGAATGCGCAGATTACGAAATATTTCCGTCAATGGTCTATTTATGTGGGAGCGGAGAATCTGTTTAATTACAAGCAACCGAATCCGATTATCGATGCCAGCAATCCCAGAGGGGATAACTTCGATGGATCTATGGTGTGGGGACCGGTGCATGGACGGAAAATTTATGCGGGTATCCGCTTTAATATAAGCAGGGATTGACACGTATATACGTATAAGCCCGCACGTATATACGTGTAGGCCTATGCGTATACTGGTGTGGCCCTACGCCTATATACGTGTAGCCCGATGCCTATAGTGGTGCTTTTCTTTTGGTAGATATGAATGGATAATTAGGATTATTAATATTAAAAACGATTGATTATGAGACGATTAATTATGTTGTTGTTTTGTGCTGTATGTACGGTATCGATGACATTCGCCCAAGACGCGAAAAAGAAGAAGGACTCTGTGACATTCTTTATCGAAGCGATGGATTGTGATCACTGTATCAAGAAGATCGAGAAAAATATCGCTTTCGAGAAAGGAGTGACCGACTTGAAATGCGATCTGACCACCCGTACGGCCATTGTGACTTACAAGACAGATAAGACTTCGAAGACCCGCTTGGCCGCGGCATTCAAAAAGATCGGTATGGAAGCGGTTCCGGTAGATAATGGCGCCGGTTGTCCGGTACCTCCGGCGAAAAAAAGTGAGCATACTCACGCTCATTAACATGGAAATTCATAAGAACATCTTATCTTTGCAGATGTTCCGTGAGGGCGGGCCGGAGTGTCCGCCCTGTTTATGAAATAATTTTTCTACGGAATGCAGCGTTTGTTTAATTATTTACATCCTAATATTGTACAGTCTCCAGAAAGGAGACGTTCAAGGCACGACTGAATGAATGAGCTACAACTGATAGAGGGTTGTCGGAAGGGGGAGAGACGAGCTCAAAAAGAGCTTTATGATGCGTATTCCCGAAAAATGATGGGAGTTTGCCTTCGTTATGTGAACGACAGGGAAACGGCTCGTGATTTGTTGCAGGATGGCTTCGTGAAAATCTTTACCAGCATGGATTCCTATACAGGGAGTGGTTCATTCGAGGGGTGGATGCGGAAGATCTTTGTTAATTGTGCGTTGGAATATCTGCGAAAGTCGGATGTGTTGCGTGAAGCGACCGATCTTGACAATACGGCGGAACTGATTCAACCCGATAGTTCGGCTATCTCAGACATGTCGGCGGCTGAGTTGATGAATCTAGTGAAGGAGTTGCCGGTTGGCTTCCGTACCGTATTCAATATGTTCGCGATAGAGGGATATTCTCATAAGGAGATCAGTGAGATGTTGAACATAACAGAGAGTACTTCCCGTTCCCAATATACCCGTGCCAAGCAGTTATTACAACGTAGAATTAACGCATTGTATTGAGATAAGATGAGTGAAAAGGAAAGAGATATATGGGATGACGCGATCCGGTCGAAACTAGAGGATTTCGAGGTGGATACGCTACCCGGCGACTGGGAGGCTATAGCCGATCGATTGCCCGGAAAGGCTCCGGTTCCTTTGCGTCGTACGCTTCGCTACTGGGTTGCCGCCGCCGTGATCTCCTTATTGGTCGTGTCGGGTGGTATCTATTTATATGACAGGGAGATGGAAGATCTACCTATCGCCCAAGAAATACAGTCTTCACAAGAGTCGACATCCGTGGATACCCCGGTTGTTCCGGTAGAGAAAACGATGGAGCAAGCGCCCGTATTAGCGACTATTCCTGCTGCTGCGGTCGTGAAGGCAAAAGCGGCATCTGGAGCGGTTAAAGAGGGAGCTAAGGCTAGGATGGCAGCGTTCCGGCAAAATGTAGAGAGTGCAGAGGATCGACCTATTTCTGAGTCGGAGGTAATGTCTGCTGATATACCGGCGAATGAGAAAGATGCCGTTGAACCGGAGGCTGAAAGGAATAATGATGAGGTAGTTGTTCTCAAGAACGACGTGCTTGTCGCGGATGCTACTCCTGTTACTAAAAAGAAGCTGGAGAAGACCGCGTCTCGGAAATGGGGGTTCGGTATGGGAGGTGGAGGTCTTTCTATGGGCGCTGATAATCTGGTCCCTCAGTATGTGACGAATAGCAGCGTGCTTAAGAGTGAGAATCTGATGAGCTTAAATTCGTTCGATGCGGAGAAGAAAGATCCTGCTAAGACGGATATTCATCATAAGACGCCTATTGGGGTGGGTATCTCAATTAGTCGTTATTTGAATAATCGTTTTTCTTTGCAGACTGGATTAACTTATTCTTACTTAAGATCGGAGTGGAGTACGAATAATACGTACCATATAGAGAATGATCAGCGATTGCATTTTATAGGAATTCCATTATCATTGACTTATAAGATCGCGGAATGGAATCGTTTTATGTTTTACGCCTCAGCCGGAGGTATGGCGGAAGTGAATGTCGCTGGCAAACGTAGAATGAAATTATTCTCGGATGAGGTAGAGATCGCAAAGCAAAGTGAACATATTCGAATGAAAGAATGGCTATGGTCTGTAAATGCCCGTGCGGGTGTAAGTTATCCGATTATCCGTTTCGTAAGCGCTTTCGCAGAGGTGGGAGCCAGCTATTATTTTGATAATGGTAGCGAGATCGAAACCATCCATTCGGAGAAGCCGTTTAACATGAGCCTTCAGTTCGGATTTCGTTTTGGTTTTTAATACTCGATAGATTAACAGTGTAAATACAAATACTTAAAAATAGAAAAATTGAATTATGAAAGCATTTAAATTAATTGGAGCAGCGGCGGCTGCGTCATTATTGTTGTTGACCTCTTGTCTTGGAGAATCGAATAATACGGTGACTCGTGCCGGCTTTGGTGTCGCAGGTCTTTCTGAAAAGACATATAAAACGGTACTGAATACAAATATGGGAGCATTATACTCTCCGTCTTTATCGGCACAAGTAGTTGACGGAGCTTGTTACTTGATCAACTATGAATTAGACCTAAATTCTCCGGAGAATGCGAATGCGGCGACAAATGGTTATTTAACAGCGACAATCTCTGTGGCAGATGAGATAACAAAAGGACAGCCAGTCTTTTATAATGTGCCAGATTCGGCCAGCTTACTTCAGAATGAGATACCTGTAAAAAACCTATTTAGCAATGGCGACTATGGGGTGTATGTAGACGGTTATTTATTCTTCTTTATAACAATGGATATGTTTAAGGATCAGAAAAATTCTTATACTTTATATTGGGATCGTTCAAAGGAGCCTACTATGGTGGATAATGTCCCGACATATGACTTGTTCTTGCGTGTCGCTAAAGTAGCGGACGGAACAGGTTCTGCGGCATCATCTATAGGAGAAGTCCGTGCGTTTAATGTTAAGTCTGTATTGGAGTCTGTGAATAGCGCTGAGGCTAATAAAGATTCAAAGTCTTTTAATCTTAAGGTCAATTATCTAAATACGATTAATGAAAAAGATAGTACGGATTTGAAATGGGCTTCTTATACCGTTCTATTCCAAGTCGTGAAAAACTCATAAAGAAATTAGTATAGAAGCTGAGGGCGTACCGATAAGAAGATTATCGATACGCCCTATTTTTTTGCCGTTTTTTTTATGTATATGGGTAAAGATCGTATCTTTGCGTACTTTAAGAGGAGTATTGTGAAATGAGATACAAGAATTTAATAGGTTTTGTCTGGGTGGCGGTTATCATGAGTCTGTTTACTTCTTGCCTAAAAGACATAAATAACGTCTATAATCCGGGAACGACCGCCGCTGTGGTTCGTCAACATGGAGATAGTGCGTTGATGATGGCTAATACCCGGTTCGGTTGGATCTATTCGACGAAGCTGAGCTCATACTCAGAGGGTAAATGCTTGTTGGTGAGCTTTGATTATGATCCTAGCTTACCGGAAAATACGAATGCGGAACAAAAAGGGTATTATACGGTGACGATACAAGGGGAAACCGCTGTTAACCAGCAAAACGCTGAGAGCCCTCTTACGGATACGCATAAATTATTGACTAATGAGCAACCGGTACTTGCGGTCAACCCCAATGACTCTGTTTTATACATTGAATTAGAAGACTATTTATTTCTGCCCTCTGCTTGTTGGACGACAAAAGATCGGACTTTAAATTGGCAATTGACTTACGATCCGGCTCAGGAAGCTGTTGTGGAAAATCGAAAATCTATATATTCCTTATATTTACGGGCTGCCGCTACGACCGGAAAGCCGGAGGACAAGGCAGAAGAGGCTATCGCGGTTATCAATGCCTTTAATCTGGGGAACTTTATCAAAGATATGCGAGAACAAGGTGGACGTGATGCGGATATGTATGTTCGGATTCATTATATCGATCAAATTAATCCGAAAGATAGTACCCAGTTTACATGGGGAGTAACAGATCCTTTACTTATAAACTAAAGAAGATGAGAATGCGAATTTTATACGGCTTATTTTTATCCTTGTTTTTCTTAATGACCTCTTGTATGGGGGATGGAAGTAATTCCATCAATTATCATCGAGTAGGAGTGATACGTGAGAATCCTATGCGATGTATCTACACGGCGGATGATCAAGGGGAGATCTTTATCGTCTCTTCCTCTGAGTTTGAGAATCGGACGGATTTGAAAGATGGCGATTGCTGTGTGGTTGATTTCAAGACGAATTTTAGCGAGGAATTGGGCAATGGTGTTTACAACGCTGAGATTTATAAGTATGATTCGGTCGCTGTATGGCCTTTGCATGAGACATTGACTGATACTACGGTTGTATTGGACAAGGAGCGTCTGGTTACGCTGGACTTTAAGAAAAGTATTTATTTGGAAGGACGTTTCTTCTTGCAAACCCAACATGTAAATCATCAGGTAGACCAAAAGGATATTTTCAATTTATCTTATAATCCTGATCAGGAGGTGGAAGAAGACAGCACCGGACAACGGGTCTATAACCTATACCTTCGGGTAACCCAAGAGGGAGGTACCGGCGATTCCACGAAATGGGTGAATACGACCGCTTTTACGATCGATAAGTTTTTGGACCAAGCCAAAGCGATAGAGAGTAGTGAGGGGCAAAATGTGATAAATTTTAAAATAAATTATGCCGAACGCTATAATGCGGATACAACCGCATGTGTTTGGGGGGCTACCGACGTATTTACGTTGCGTTTTACGAATTAAATATATACTTTTGCTATTTAAAAGTGAACAGAGATGTATAAGGAGATATTTAGGTGGGTAATCGCTATCATCTCACAGCCGGCGAAGGCGTGGATCTTGTTAGCGAAAAAAGGAGAGAAGCAGGAGGAGTTCTTATCCCGATTCGTGTATCCTTTGATCGGCTTCGTTACCGTCGCGGCTTTTCTGGGCGTATTGTTTACGCGGAAGGAGTTTGATTTAGAGCTGGCCTTGAAGTCGTCTATCCGGACATTGGTGTCCTCATTCGGTGGTTTTTACCTCGGGGCTTATCTGATGAACGAGATATGGCAAGGTATATTTAAACGAGAGAAGGATTTGAAACTGTGGTTGCGCTTCGTCGGGTATTCCTCGTCGTTGATGTTCGCTTTGAATATCGTATTGATGTTGCTTCCCGAGTTTTTCTTCTTGCGGATATTTATCCTTTATACATTCTATATTGTTTGGGAAGGCGCTGGTCCGTATATGGGAGTCGAGGAGAAGATCCGTCTGAAGTTCGTAGGATTTACAACCGCCATTATATTGCTGACTCCGGCAGTTATCGAGATTTTGTTATCGATGCTGATGCCCGGTTTGAGTTTTTGACAGAATAACACAAGATGAAAGAGAAGATTAGTAATAACATACTGATAAAGAATAAGCGGGCGACGTTCGATTACGAGTTGCTCGACACTTTTACGGCCGGGATCGTACTGACCGGGACGGAGATTAAATCGATCCGTTTAGGGAAGGCGAGTTTGGTAGATACGTTTTGTATCGTGGAAAAAGGGGAACTGTGGGTGAAGAATATGTACATCGCCGAATATTTTTACGGTACGTACAATAATCACAACGCACGGCGGGACCGGAAATTACTTCTTACCAAAAAGGAATTACGAAAGATCGAGGGCGCCGTTCGTGCCAGTGGTTTTACGATCGTTCCCACTCGTTTGTTTATCAATGAGAAAGGATTGGCGAAAGTAGTCGTCGCGATCGCACGAGGTAAAAAGGAATATGATAAGCGAGACTCCATCCGGGAACGTGACGACCGACGGGAGATGGATCGGGCTTTCAAACGATAAGTCGAGATGGAAACAGGGCAAGGCGTGATCGGTAGGGTTTGGGGATGTATCCTGAAAGCTCTGCCTAAAGCAGGCAAGACGTGTTTATGGCTGCTAAAGATTATTTTGCCTATTTCTTTATTGGTCCGTATACTGCAATATTCCGGAATATTAGGTCAGATATCGGATTGGTTGGTGCCCGTGTTCTCGTTGGTGGGTCTGCCGGGGGAAACAGCCATTGTTTTTATAACCAGTATATTCTCCCCTTTATATGCTCCGATCGCTTTGATCACCTCGATGTCTTTAGGAGTCCGTGAAGCTACGATATTGGCATTGATGTGCCTTACTTCCCATAATTTGATGGTAGAATCCTCCGTACAGGCAAAGACCGGGTCTTCTTTCTGGGAGATGACGCTGCTCCGTTTGATCATGAGTTTCGTGATCGCTTTTTCTTTGAATTGGGTAATGCCCCATGAAGGATGGGGACAGGTCGTGATCGCTCAAAGCGCGGCTGTATGCGATAATTGGTTGGAAGTATTCGTACTTTGGTTTACCAGCTCGATGAAGGTGGTGATTTCTATTTTGATAATTGTTACGGCTTTAATGATCCTTCATTATATATTGGAAGAGTTTAATCTGATGAAAGGATTGTCCTCGGTCTTTTCTCCGCTGATGCGATTATTTGGCTTGCCTCAAGAGGCCGCTTTTTTGTGGTTGGTAGGTAATGTGGTCGGACTGGCTTATGGCGGGGCTATTATGGTAGAGCAAATGGAGCAGAGGAAGTTGTCTTACGGTGACGGCAACTTGCTGAACCATCATTTGGCCGTGTGCCATTCCCTGTTGGAAGATACGATCATCTTTGCCGCGATAGGGGTGCCCGTTCTTTGGGTGGTGCCTACCCGTCTGTTTTTCGCCATCGCTGTGGTATGGATCCTCCGGGGATATAGTTATATGTACGCAAGAAAGGTAAAACATATTTATGAATAAGGAACGATTTCTGCGACTCTTGAAGGAGCGCATTTTGATCTTGGATGGTGGTATGGGTACCATGATCCAAAGTTTCAGACTAAACGAACAAGATTACCGAGGCGAACGTTTCGCTGATTTTCCGGGACAGTTGAAGGGGAACAATGATTTATTGTGTATCACCCGCCCGGATGTAATCCAGTCTATTCATCGTCAGTATTTGGATGCGGGAGCGGATATCTTCGCTACGAATACGTTTAACGCGAATGCTATTTCCATGGCAGATTATGCGATGGAGGCCTATGTACGTGAGATAAATCTGGCCGCCGGACGATTGTCGAGGGAAGTGGCGGATACCTATATGGCAGAGCATCCGGATCGTACGATTTTCGTGGCCGGATCGATCGGTCCTACTAATAAGACAGCTTCTATGAGTCCGGATGTAAGCGATCCCGCTTATCGTGCCGTAACTTACAAAGATTTGTATAATGCCTACAAGGAGCAAGTCGAGGGACTTGTTGACGGCGGGGTGGATATCATCCTTTTCGAGACTACTTTCGATACGTTGAACGTAAAAGCGGGATTGGAAGCGGCTGAGGTCGTGTTGAAAGAGAAAGAAAAAGACCTGCCGATTATGTTGTCTTTGACTTTGTCCGCACAAGGTGGACGAACATTTTCCGGACAGACTTTATTGGCCTTCTTGGCTTCCATACAGCATACACATATTGTTTCGGTTGGCTTAAACTGCTCTTTCGGAGCAGAGGATATGAAGCCCTATTTACAAGAGTTGGCGAAGTATGCCCCCTATTATATCAGTGCTTATCCGAACGCCGGATTGCCGAATAGTTTTGGTACCTATGACGAGACGCCGGATAAAATGGCCCAACATGTGAAGCCTTTTGTGGAAGAGGGATTGGTGAACATTATCGGAGGCTGTTGCGGAACGACTCCGGCGCATATCTCCCGGTATCCGGAGTTGGTGAAAGGAGCTAAACCGCATATCCCGGCTTTAAAACCGGATTGCCTGTGGCTGTCGGGCTTGGAACTGCTGGAGGTGAAACCGGAGAATAATTTCGTGAACGTGGGAGAGCGTTGTAATGTGGCCGGTTCTCGGAAATTCTTACGCTTGATAAAAGAAGGCAGTTATGAGGAAGCGTTGACGATCGCTCGTAAGCAAGTGGAGGATGGCGCCCAAGTGATCGATATCAATATGGACGATGGTATGTTGGATGCCGTGAAAGAAATGAAGACATTCTTAAACTTGATCGCCTCCGAACCGGATATTGCCCGTGTACCCGTCATGATCGATTCTTCCAAATGGGAAGTGATCGAGGAAGGCTTGATGTGCGTGCAAGGAAAGAGCATCGTGAATTCCATCTCCTTGAAAGAAGGAGAGGAGGTCTTCCTTAAACATGCCGCCCGTATAAAGCAGCTGGGTGCGGCTGCGGTCGTGATGGCTTTCGACGAGAAAGGACAGGCGGATACCTATGAAAGAAAGATTGAGATTTGCGAACGGGCCTATCGCCTATTGATCGAGAAGATCGATTTCAATCCCCAAGATATTATTTTTGACCCGAACGTATTGGCGATCGCTACCGGTATGGAGGAACATAATGGCTATGGTCTGGCGTTTATCCGTGCCGTTGAATGGATCAAGAAGAACTTGCCGGGTGCGAAGGTGAGTGGTGGTGTAAGTAATTTATCTTTCTCTTTCCGAGGGAACAATCATGTACGCGAGGCTATGCATTCCGTATTTCTATATCATGCGATTGGGAAGGGGATGGATATGGGTATCGTGAATCCGTCTACCTCCGTACTTTATGAGGATATAGAGCCGGAGTTCCGTACCTTGTTGGAAGACGTGATCTTGGCACGCCGTCTGGAAGCTGCCGAGGAGTTAATTACTTATGCTCAAAATTTACATGTACAAACTTCCGGAGAAACTCCGGAGAAGCATGAGGCTTGGCGTGAGCTTTCATTGAAGGAGCGTTTGGAGCATGCCTTAATTAAAGGGATCGGAGACTATTTGGAGGATGATTTACAAGAAGCCTTGCGGATTTATCCGCATGCCGTGGATATAATTGACGGCCCGTTAATGAGCGGAATGAATAAGGTCGGCGAATTATTCGGTGCCGGAAAGATGTTCCTCCCTCAAGTCGTGAAGACCGCACGTACGATGAAAAAGGCCGTGGCTATTTTACAACCGGCCATTGAATCTGAAAAGAAAGCTTCCGGCTCCGCGAAGGCCGGTAAAGTGATTTTCGCTACGGTAAAAGGGGATGTACATGATATCGGTAAGAATATCGTCTCTATCGTATTGTCTTGTAATAACTACGAGGTGATTGATTTAGGGGTAATGGTCCCCGCGGATGTGATCATAAAGAAAGCGATCGAGGAGAAACCGGATCTGGTTTGCTTATCCGGCCTGATAACCCCTTCTTTAGAAGAGATGGCGCATGTTGCGGACGAGATGCAGAAAGCGGGACTTACGATTCCTATGATGGTGGGTGGCGCTACGACCTCCAAACTGCATACGGCGGTGAAGATCGCTCCGCATTATGATTATCCGGTGATCCACGTGTTGGATGCCTCACAGAATCCGTTGATCGTCGCCAAACTATTGAATCCGGATACCCGTGACGCTTATATTAGGGAGTTGGAACAAGAACAAGAAGCCTTGCGTGCCTCTTTAGGGCAGAAGAAGGAAGTCTTGGTTTCTCTTTCTGAGGCTCGTAAGCATCCGATTGAAATAGATTGGACCGGGTATACACCGGTTGTTCCAGCCCGGATGGGAGTACATGTTATCCCTTATATCCCTTTGGAAGAGGTGATCCCTTATATCCACTGGACTTTCTTCTTTAGCGCATGGAAATTGAATGGCCGTTTCTCGGAGATCTCCCAGATACATGGTTGCGACTCTTGTCGTGCCTCTTGGCTGGCAAGTTTTCCGGAAAAGGATCGTGCGAAAGCCGCTGAGGCGATGCAATTGCATAAGGACGCTGTCCGGCTGTTGAATCGGTTGGTCGGCATGAAAGCGGAGTATTGTAAGGCGATTTACGGATTTTTCCCCGCGAATAGCGAAGGAGATACGATCCGGATGGGGAATACCGCTTTACCTTTATTACGGCAGCAAGCGAAAAAGGAGGAAGATATCTACAAATGCCTTTCCGATTATGTATTGCCGGTGTCCGAGGGACGGACCGACTATGTGGGAGCCTTTGTGGTTACGGCAGGAGCCGGTGCGGATGAGTTGAAGGATGAATTCGAGCGAGAAGGCGATACCTATCATTCCATGTTGCTGCAAACCTTGACCGATCGCCTAGCGGAAGCTACAGCCGAATATCTTCATGAGAAAGTACGTAAAGAATATTGGGGATATGTTAAAGACGAATCCTTGTCTATCCCGGATCTTTACAAGGTGAAATACCAAGGAATCCGTCCGGCTATCGGTTACCCTTCTCTACCGGATCAATTATTGAATTTCACATTGGATGGATGGCTCGATATGTCGCGGATCGGTGTTTCCCTCACCGAGAACGGTGCCATGTATCCTACGGCTTCGGTCAGTGGAATCTACATCGCCCATCCCTCTTCTCAATATTTCATGATCGGTTCTATCGATGAGGAGCAACTGAAAGATTATGCGAACCGCCGGAATCTGACGGAGGAGCAAGCCCGGAAGTTATTGAGTAGGAATATAGGATAGTTTATTTAGCATCACCGCGACTCGGGTCGCGGTGATGCTGCATAGACATTGTAGTAAAAAGGCAATTCCATTATCTGCCATAGTAATGCTTGGCGGAAGGAACCATGATAACGTTTAACTCCGGATCAGCCATGTCTGGATCGATCGGGAACATCGGCCTCACGATATTCTTATAGGGAAGCTTCTTGAAGTCCTGATCCACACCTCCTCTTGTAAAAGCCATCACCCAATCCGCTTGTATATTGTACCATTGGGTTACAAGGTAACCTTGTTTAACCATTACGATATCCATTTCCTTCGGGTCAATTCCTGAACCCTCTAGGTTTGGAGTGGGAGACGATGTGCCTACTACCACATAAACGCTTCCGGTCTTTACGATGGCGATATCCCTTTTCCGTCTCCATGATTCCGCGTTCTTGTCTTCTTCCGGACTGACATAAACCACGGTACCTGACAATTTCACGGGACCTTCGTAGGAATTATCGACCATGGCACCTACCATGCCTTCTACGTGTCCGCCTACGCCGACCTTACGTGCCTGCTTAACCACTTCTTCTCCCGGGATGGAGCAATAAAGAACACTTTTCCCCTTATCGCTCTGGAATTCCGGACGCTTCAAGAGTCTCGCTAAAGTCCAAGTGACCTCACCCGAGCCTCCTCCTCCGGGATTATCTCCCATATCACTGATAAAGAAAGGCTTCTTTTTGCTTGCTACTGCCAGATCGATACATTTTTCGAGCGAATATCCCGGAGCTTCCAGCGAGAATTGCTTACGGACATCCCAGAATTTCTGGGCGAGTTTTTTCGCCCCGGCTTTAACTTGTTCCTCATCGTCACCGTAAACCATCACGGTTCCTTGGTTCCGTGGGTTGTCTCCCCAAACATAACCGATCCAGATCCCTGCGTCTATCACTCCGGGCATGGCTTCAACCTCGGGAACCAATGCGTACAACGATTTAGCGGGCTCGACGCGGGTACTCGACCATTCGCCGGATACCAAGACCGGTACAGCGACCCATGCCTTGTATGCCGGACGCCCTTTCCCCGACTCAAGACGTTCTAACAAATTGACGACCCCTCGCCGATGCGATTCCCGGGAATCCGCGTGTGGTGCTTGGCGATAGGTCGTGATCAAGTCGGAATTGAGAGCTACCAGCCAAGACGTATTTCCGTGAAGGTCCATCGTGGTGGTAGTCAAGACATCGTTTCCGATCAAGCTACGTACTTTCTCCATGAATTCGCCCTCAGGATCGGCTACGCCTTCCACGCTACAAGCTCCGTGGTTGTAAAACCAGAAAGCGTCATATGGCATATTGGCCTTGATCATCTCCAGTGTTTTTTCCACGAATGCGTCGTACGATTCTTTTGTCACGGGGCCTCTTCCACCGCCGTAGCCGATCTGCGTGGGAAGCCAAGTGGCCGCCTGCCCCATTGCGGAGTCTGGGCTGAGATAGTCCGGCATTCTTACGGGGTGTCCTACGAGCGGCTGCCTATTCGGGACGAACACGCTGTTTTCTATCTGTATACCGGCAATACCGATACGAGGTTTTTTCTTCTGTCCAAAGGCCTCTCCAACGAACGATACGGCCAAGAGACAGATTCCGAGCAATACTAAATTCCTATTCATACTATTATGATTTTTGCGAATTGTTATTTCCTTGTTAATTAGTTATTAAACCGTCACTTATATCAATCTCGGTTTGAGGTATAGGCAATACTTCCGCGCCGGCGCTGAAAGGAGTCTTGGCTCCAAATTCCGCCTTCTTGGTTCCGTTAAATACTTTCTCGCCCCATCCTACACGTACCACGTCGAAGAACCGGAAGCCTTCCATTCCAAACTCCAGATGACGCTCGTTCATGATGTCTTCAAACAATTGGTTTCCTGTATGGTTCTTAGGAGCCAAGTTGACATGACTTCTTACCTCATTCAGATACTTTTGCGCGTTAGCGATATCGCCGCTGAAATAACAAGCCTCGGCATAGTTCAAATATACCTCCGCGAGGCGGATAAGCCTAAGGTTCGTGGGTTGGTTATTCCCTCGGTTCTCCTCTCTTTGTCCGGGCGCGAGATATAATTTGCGATTGTACCAACCGGTTCGGTCGTCCGTGACGGGTGCCACATCACCTTTGGCCGCGGTCTCGATCTCTATAGCCTCTTCCGTGGAAAGGAGAGTGGTCTTCTTTCGTATGACATCCCCCTCGGCATCATAAGCGTCCGCCAAGGCCTGTGTAGGTTGCGCACAGCCGAAGCCGATCGTCATATTTCGGGGCATAGACATCAGCACGTGGCGGTTGCCGTTATTAACGCCATATCCGCTTTGGGTCGTGGAGGTATACATATTTACTTCAAGGATTGAAGAGGAACAGTGCTCGCCGTCCAGCGAGAACTGCCAAGCGTAATCCTCCGGAGCGACCAAGCTATATTCACCCCCGCACTCATTCTGGAATTTCTCGAATGCCTTTTTTACCTCATCGTATTTTTTTTCATATAGGTAAATACGTGTTTGCATGGCAATGGCCGCACCTTTGGTGATTCTTCCCGCATAGCTTGACTCGTAGTTAGCCACCTCACTTTTCTTAGGTAATACGCTAACCGCATCGTTCAAGTCTTGCTCGATAACCGCGTATACCTCCTCGACAGACGCACGTCCGAGTCTCTCATGATCGAGATCCAAGACTCCCGTATAGCAAGGAACACCGCCGAAGGTTTTCACAAGCTCGAAATAAGTATAGGCGCGAATAAACTTGGCCTCACCGATCATCTGTTCCCTGTCATACTTCGAGAATAGGGCATCGTCTGCCATTTCCATATCCCGTATAAACAAATTGGCCTTATTGATACATTGATAAGAATACCGATATTTGTTCAAGATTTCGGTATGATCCGCTTGATACTGATAATTCTCCAGCAAGGTGAAGGTTTGCGCGTCGTTCGAAGAACCGCTGTAAGTCGCGTCATTCGACAACACGTCGCCGAAACATTGCATCGACCATGTGTAACGGAAGTCCTTCATGACAGAATAGACAGCGGTCAGACGCAAGAATGCTTGTCGTTCCTCTGATATCTCTCCAGCCTCCGGACTTCCTAACGGAGCTAAATCCAAATCCGCGCAACTGCTGAATCCTGTTAAAATCGCTAGTGCGATTCCTATGATATATTTGTTTTTAAACATGACATTATAAATTTTAAAAAGTAACATTAATACCTCCGGTGAATGAAATGTTCTGAGGATAGATACCGTAATCTATACCTCTAGACAAAGAGCTGGATTGACCCACTTCCGGATCCATGCCCGAGTAACTGGATATCGTAAACAAGTTCTGTCCGCTTACATAGAAACGCACCTTTTGTAGTTTTATCCGCTGCGTGAGAGAAGCAGGCAGGGTATAACCTAGCTGGGCGTTTCTCAAGCGAAAATAAGTACCGCTTTCTACGTACATGTCCGAGAAGCGGTCATTGTCGTTTACGTCCGTAGCCGTCAGGCGAGGGATGTCCGTATTCGTATTGTTAGGCGTCCAATAGTTCATTAACGCTCTATCCTTGTTCGTTATATCGTTCGGGAAGTAGGTATAATAACGCATCGCGTTAAATATCTGATTACCGATCGTTCCTCCGAACTGCAAATTGAGGTCGAAACCTTTCCACGCCATACCCATGTTGATACCGTATATGATATCCGGAATAGGATTACCGATCATGCATCTATCACTCGAGTCTAACTTGCCATCGCCGTTCGTGTCTACGAACAATACATCGCCCAATTCGGCGTTCGGCTGGAAATCCGCCCGCTTAACGGCATTCAGCTGTTCCTGTGTTTGGATAAGCCCGTCTGTCTTATAGCCCCAGAACGCGCCGATAGGCATGCCTTCATTGGTATAGGTGAGGTACATGCTTCCGTTTCGGAAGGGTCCATCGGAGATGGGTGTGCCACCATTCAATTTCGTCATGCGGTTACGGATGGTCGACATATTTACTCCCACGTTGTATTCGAAACCGCTTTCGGTCTTATCTCTCCACTCGAGATTCATCTCGATACCGCGGTTGTTCGCCTCACCGATATTGGTGTAGGTGTTGCTGGCATATCCCATATAGATAGGCATAGGAGCGGCCAGCAGCATGTCCTTCGTTGTCTTGTAATAATACTCGAAGCTGAAGACCATGCGGGTGTTAAAGAAGCTTGCGTCAAGACCGATATTCAGAGATTCCGTGGTTTCCCATTTAATATCCGGATTGCCCAATCTGCTCACGGCAATACCTTGATATAAGGTCTCATTCTTCCTCGCTCCGAATAAAGCGCCGTATTGCGTGCTCAATGACAGCAAACTGCGATCCACATAATTGGTAATATTCTGATTTCCGATCTGTCCCCAGCCCCCACGGAATTTTAAGGAGGAAACCCATTCGGCGTTCAATTTCTGGAAGAACGGTTCGTTGTCGATTCTCCAACCTAGAGCGAACGAGGGGAAGTTACCCCAGCGATTCTTGGAAGAGAACTTAGAGGAGCCGTCTCGCCGGAAAGTGGCCGTAATAAGGTATTTGTTATTGTAATCGTAGTGTATACGGCCCAGATAAGACATCAAACCATATTCCGTAGCGCTATTGCTAGCCGTGGTCTTGTTCTTATCCAAAGTAGCGTCTACATAATGCAGGTTCTCCGACTCTCCGATAAGATCTCTCGCATTTACGCTCAAGGTTTCCTGCTTACCCCATTCGTTGGTATAACCTACGAGAGCGGATATGGAGTGCTTCTCGGCAAAGGTTTTCTCATACGAAAGGGTATTCTCGAACGTATAGTAGTGCCCTTTGGTCTGCGACTTCGATAAACTACTCTCTAAATTTCTTTGGCTTGAGGATACCTCATAGACCGGCGAGAAGGTTTTATTGTCTACCCTTCTGATTTCCGCTCCGAAACTGCTCTTGAACTTCAATCCTTTTATAATCTGCCATTCCCCATACATATTGCCGATGAAAGCAAGTTTCTCTCGTTGATTATCCCGATACATGATACTTGCCAATGGGTTATAGTAGTCAATATAAGGAGAGTAACCATATGAACCGTCTGCGTTTTGGGCGGGAGTTACCGGATCCAAGCGGATTGCGTTACTTACGACACCATAGTCGGAGTCGTATACATTGCTATTGTTGCGTTCACTAATACTTGCGTCGGTAGATCTTGCGATCGACGCGTTGGTACCCACTACTAAATGATCTTTGAGTACCGTTTTTTCCGTACTTTGACGGACACTGAACCGTTCGTAGTTAGATTTCTTGATCGTTCCATCTTGGTTGATATAGTTCAAACCCAGATTGAATTTATAGTCGTTCTCTTTACCGCCACTTATGCCGACACTGTAGTTATGCATAAAGGCTGTATGTGTAATCTCGTCCATCCAATTGGTGGAAACATTCCGATTGACAAGGCCCAAATTGATGGGAACGCTCCTTACTGTGTTCAATTGCTCCTGATAGTCGTACCATTCCGGGCCAGACATCAAATCGAGGTTATTCAATATTTTGTTCATACCCCAATACGCGTCGAGCGTAACGGTGGTTTTTCCGGCGGCACCTTTTTTCGTAGTGATGAGGATTACGCCGTTCGCGCCGCGGGAACCGTAAATAGCGGAAGCGGAAGCGTCTTTAAGCACCTCCATAGACTGTATATCCGATGTGTTCAGGTAGTTTATATCCGTCACGGGCATCCCATCCACGACGAACAATGGTTCCGCGTCGTTTACCGTACCGACACCTCTGATACGGATCGTGGCGGCGGAACCCGGAGAACCAGAACTGGACGTAACGGATACACCGGTAGCCAAACCTTGCAATGCGGTAGAAACATTGGCCACTGCTTGACGAGCAATTTTCTCCTCGCTCACGGACGAGATAGCCCCCGTGATATCACTTTTCTTCATCGTACCGTAGCCAATCACTACCACCTCATCCAACTTTTGTGTGTCCTCTTGCAAGGAGATGCTTAAAACCGATTTATTGCCTACCGGAATCTCCTGGTTCATATAACCGATATAGGACACTTGCAAAATAGCATCTTTGGGTACTTCCAACGTGAATTTTCCATCTATATCCGTTATTGTCCCATTTGCTGTCCCTTTCACCATCACATTGGCGCCAATTATCGGCATACCGGCAGCATCAATCACGGTTCCGGTAATCTGACGGGTGTTCTGTTGAGGGGTGGATACGATTGATGGTGTCTCTATCATCATGATGTCACTTTTAACAGGCATGTTTGGGGAGTGTACGGAAGCGTATACACCTGTGGTGAAAACAAATAACGGGATTGAGGTTAACTTCATGACTCTGCCCAATTTAGTTTTTGTGTTTAATCGGGGTTTAGGATTCCCCTTACAAATCTCATTCATACATTTGTGATATTTTAGTGTTAGTATTAATTGATTTAAAGGCGTTTAGGTACTTGCTTGGCTGGGATATGTTGCCATATCTTCCACCCCGTTTCCCTACTAGATATGATTCATGATGGCTCCTGTTTCATAGGCTCTCCTTTCTTTAAGATTAACTTTAGTAAACTAAATATGTTTATTAGGTTGTTTGATTTGCAACAACAGTTTGCAATATTCGTGAAAAAAAACGATACCTGCAAGCAAGTCTCTGCTAATTTAATATTGTGTATTCAATCGATAGAAGTCATTAATACGGCTTAATTATGTCAATTTGTCATTTCTCTCTCCTGCTGCTTCTCGTATTTGAGATAGGATAGGGTGTGTGTTTATTATATGCGATTCTCCGGTAGTTAAGCTCTGGCGAATAGAAAGTGTATGGAGGAAAATACTTGCAGTTTGCTTTCTTTTTATCAATATCCGCCGAATTATTATATCTCTTGTTTCTGAAAACTAATAAATGCTTCCTAAATGATATTTGAAAATCAATCGGTTTTTTTGCCGTTCTAGAGCGCAAAGGCTCTATATAGTCTCGTTTTTCAGTGTACAGAAGATTGAGATTAGGAGTTGATCCCAGCTAAATTAGAGCAAGTGCCGGATAATCCGAACTAGGTGCCGGGTAGATGTCGGTTATCTGCCGGGAAATAGAAATTATAAGCCGACTAGATACATACAAGTTCAGGATATATCCTAATAAATGTGCTATTTTGGGTACTAAAGTTCCATAATATCGGTTTAAAAGTAATTGTTTTGAAAAAGTATGTGTTTGAAATATGTTTAGGATGTTAACATTATGATAGTGTTTCAGTAATTCTTTTTGCATTCAGATAGTATGGTTACATTTGTCTATTCATTTCAAATATTATTAAAAAACAGAGAGATATGGATGAGAAAGGATTCGTGGAAGGGGTGAGAAGGTATATGTCCCAGTTACGAGAGGAAAAGCGTTATTCCTCCGCCAAAAGTTATCAGGATGCGTTGAACTCCTTTATTAAGTATAGTGGAACAGAGAACATTTCCTATTCAGATATCAATAAGGCCAATCTTCGCCGATATGAGGCTTATTTGCTGGAGAAAGGCTGCATGCGTAATACGGTCTCCACGTATATCCGCCGTTTGCGTTGTATCTATAACAAGGCGGTGGAGAATGGCGAGGCGGCGTTTATCCCTTCTTTATTCAAGGGGGTTTTTACGGGTGTGGAAAGCCAGCGCAAGAAATCCTTGCCTCTGGGGGATTTGAATCGCCTGATGACTGTCCCGGTAAAAGGAGAGAAGTTGAGGAAGACACAGCTGGCCCTTTGCTTGATGTTTCAATATGGGGGAATGTCGTTCGTTGATTTCGCCCATTTGAATAGGGGTAATATCAAGAACGGCATATTGGATTACAATCGCCAGAAGACCGGGACCTCTATGCGGTTGGAGGTCTTGGATACGGCGGAAGCTATGTATAAGGAACTGGCAGGTGAGAGGGGGGGAGGCTCCGGCTATTTATTTCCCTTTTTAAGTGGGACGAAGAACGGCCATGAGGCATATCTCGAATACAATGCGGCCTTGTCCCGGTTTAACCGGAACTTGAAGACGTTGAAGGAGATAGCCGGAATAACCTCGGATGTGACTTCTTACACGATCCGTCATTCTTTTGCCATGGCTTTGAAGGAACAAAATGTCCCCATTGAGATGATCAGCGAGTTATTAGGACATAAATCCATCAAGACAACTCAGATTTATTTAAGAAGTTTCTCGTTGGAAAAAATGACGGTGGTAAATAAGTCTTGCTTTGAGAATGTATATAATTATATGCCAGAGGTGGGTTGAGGCTACTTGGAGAGTAGCGTATTCTTTCACGACGCAAATGTAGTAAAAAATAACTAAAAACAAGCAAACAAATGCGCTTGTTTGCTCATTGTTGGCGTTTGATCCTCTCTATTCTTTGATTTTCCCATTTTATCCTAGACGTACAGACATGGTGATGCGGGTGAAACGACCTCTTGTTCCCGGTATCATTCCACCATGCCTCATAACCTGTGTGTGTATTCCTGTAGAGACGGGGCGTGCCCCGTCTCATCCCCTCAAAATGGTAACTTAAAGATACTATCAGACTGTGGGAGACGGGGCACGCCCCGTCTCTACAACTGGATGATAGCCATTCTCGCACTTTTTACGCTACTCTCCAAGTAGCTTAATATTTCAACCGATGGTGATTTTCAGAAAAGCCATTTTTGAAAACATAAAGTGTTGTTTATCAGGAGTAAATAGGGCGCTCTTGGTAGGGCTTTGAATTGTCGTGAGGCTTGAGTGGAGATCTTGATATAATCTTAGGAAAAGATAATCATAATGATGAATGTTTTGAGAGACGGTTGCTCGGAGAGGGGTACGGCGCGAGTTGGCAAGTGTCATGACCTGAAGACCGTGCGCTGGTACGTGCTCACGCTTCCTACTACCGGTGTGGCACGACGTGACAAGATCAGCCCCGCGAAAAGCTTGGATGCCGAGCTCTCCCGGCGCAAGCGTCGTGGGGAGACGTTGTTCGAATATTTCGCCCCCTCATATGTGGAGGTAAGGAAGGTGGACGGAAAGATGGTCAACACGAAGCGCCCCCTGCTGTTCAATTACGTGTTTATCCGGTCCTCCGTGGAGGAGATCTTCCAGATGAAGCGCACGCTTCCCCTGTACAATTTCCTTCCCCGGATCTCTTCCGGAGGTATGACCCATTTCCCTTACCTCTCGGATAACGAGATGGGTAATTTACGTTGGGTGGCGGAGTCTTATTCCAACGAGCTTCCTGTGTATGTTCCGGACAGCAACCGCTTACTGAAGGGCGACCGTGTGCGTATCACGTCCGGCTATTTCGCCGGAATGGAGGCTGAGGTGGTGATCCAGCCGGGTGGAGGTCATAAAGATGTCATGGCCCGTATCCTCGATTGCATGTGGGTTCCCTTGTTGGAGGTGAAGCCGGGCGAGTATGAGCTGATCGAGCTGAACGCCAAGGGCAAGCATGCCTATACCCATCTGGATAACGACCGCCTGCGGGAGGGCTTGCACGATGCTTTGGGACGTTACCATGCCTCCGGTAGTGTAGCAGAGGAGGATATCCGCTTGGCGCACGAGGTATTGAGGTTCTACGGTTCCCTGCAAGTGGAGACGGACGTGATGCGTTGCAAGATCTACTCGTCCCTTTTGCCAGCCTACAAGCTGCTGGGCAAGGAGGATGAGTTCGCACGCCTGTTCGCCACGATACGAAGTATGCTCCCCTTGGTAAAGGCGGCGCAATCTCGTGCCTTGTTGTTGGTCACGCTCTACGGTTGCACGGACAGCAGCCTTTATCGGCAGATGGCGCATGAGGTTGTGACCCCATGGCGAGCTGAGTCCTCGCCCAAGAAAAGCAAGCAGACTTTGATCCGCCGTTTGGACGATTACGATCGCTGGCTGAAACACGTGGAAATATAAATCATAAATCAAAATATAAATCAATGTCTTCCCTTCCTTCCGGCGTTCGTTTGGTGGCGTTGCTGAACGATCATTTAGGTGAGATAATGGTTCGTGAACGTGCGAACCGTACCTCGATCCACCTGTATTGTACGGGGCCTTACTGGGTGGCCTTCGAGTGCTCGGCTTATCAGTTGCACCGCACGTTCCCTGATAGCGAGACCACGCCGATGCGTTTGCTCGGTTATCCGTTCCCAATTGTGATGGTATCCGTGACGGATCGTTCGCTCCGCTCGTATGCCCGTAAGCATATCTTGCGAAGAGATGATATAGATTACAAGCTATTAACTGTACCCGGACTCTCCCTTGTGGACTACCGGAAGTGGCACGCCGGCGAGGTGAAAGGGTTGCCTTTATTGAATAACTAACTAGACATGATTATAAAAGAGAGTTTGGAGAAACCTACTGATTTTATTCCGGATGGGATGAATGCTTTCGAACGTAACGTGAAGCGTATTGGGGATTGTCTTTTGGCCTTCATCGCTTTGATCGTATTCTCACCATTGTTCTTGATTTGCTATATCGCCGTGAGGCTTGAGGATGGCGGCTCAGCTATCTTCAAGCAGGAGCGTATCGGCCGTTTTGGCCGTCCGTTCAACATCTATAAGTTCCGTAGTATGCGTTTGGACGCGGAGAAATTCGGTCCGGCTCTTTACAAGGGAGGCGCTGACCCTCGCATGACCCGTGTGGGTAAGTTCCTGCGCGAGCATCATCTGGACGAGTTGCCTCAATTGTGGAATGTCTTTATCGGTGATATGTCTTTTATCGGCCCCCGTCCGGAACGAAAGTTCTACATCGACCAGATCATGGAACGTGATCCCCGCTATCGTTATCTTTATCAGATCCGTCCGGGCGTGACCTCTTATGCCACGCTTTACAATGGCTATACGGATACGTTGGAGAAGATGCTCCGTCGCTTACGCTACGACTTGTTCTATCTGGAGCACCGCTCGTGGTGGTTCGATTTCAAGATATTGGTGAAGACTTTCTTGAATATTGCATTCGGGAAGAAATTTTAAAAGAATAAAAGAGGGGCAATTCAGCCCCTTCCTTAAATCCAAATAGTATGAAGAAAGTACTGAAAGGCTGGCTCATCTACAATTCGGTGACCACGGACAATAAGACCGACAAGATCCTGTTGTTGCATTCAACGGGAAGTTTGGATCTTGATGATGTTCTTGAAGAGATGTAAAAGCAAGACACTGGTCTGCGTCCCGAGACGATGCGCCACTCGGTGACACTCTACAACCGGGTATTGACGGACTTGATCTTGAACGGTTACAGTGTAAATACGGGTCTCTTCCGAGCCGCTGCTCAACTAACCGGTGTGATCGAGGGCGGCGTATGGAACAAGGAGAAAAATTCCATCTACGTCTCCCTTACGCAGGACAAGGCATTGCGCGAGGCGATCACCCAGACCGCGGTGGAGATCCTCGGTGAGAAATCGAACATCATGTACATCCTTGAGACCGAGGATAAGAAGACCGGCTTGAAAGATGGTAGCGCCACGGCGGGCCGCAACTTCTTCGTGCGTGGTGCGATGTTGAAGGTGGTAGGCGATCACGATTCGGTGGGCGTTACGCTGACCAATGCGGCGAAGGACGTCATGAAACTGACGGATGACCTGATCACGATCAACAACCCCTCTTCGCTTACATTACTCTTACCAGCAGATCTGGCGGAGGGTGAGTATACGCTGACGGTGACGACGTAGTACGCCAGCGCAGGTCATCTACTGAAAACCCCTCGTAGCGTGAGTACGCAGGTTTGGATCGGAGGAAAACCCGTTGATGGTGGTGGCGACAGCGAGAGCCCGGATGAGGTTTGATGGATTTGGTAAATCACTATTACCTTATCGGGGAATAGTGGCTTACCTTATTAGGGAACAGTGACTTTCCTGATAAAGTAACAGAGACTTCTCAGTCGAGTATACTTTGAAAATAGCTTGTGCACTGATGAGATCACGATGTAATCCAAACATCAGACAAGAAATAGACAAGGGTGGCTTAATCTAAATAATGTAGGAAGGAGAGTAGAAGAGGCTTTCTCTCCTTCCTTTTTGTGGCTTGAGCGCTTAATGGGTGTAGGAATTATGAGAATTTAGTCCCTAATAAAATTGCATTGGTCACAAACTAATGTTAGAATCGGAATTAATTATTAACCTAACTCGGTTTGGGGTATCGCAAAGTACTTCCCCAAGAGCGTACACTTTGGAGTGTTCGATTATAATTTTATGTCTACAAATTCTGAAAACAATAAGCGAATAGCTAAGAACACGCTGTTCCTCTACATGCGCATGCTTCTGATTATGGGGGTGACGCTGTACACCAGTCGGGTTGTGTTGAGGGTTTTGGGTGTAGAGGATTTCGGCATTTATAATGTGGTGGGAGGGGTAGTTTCCATCATGAGCTTTTTTATTTCTAGTTTATCTAATGTTACCCAACGATATATGAATATAGGTTTGGGAAAACAAGACTTAATGGAGACAGGATGTGCTTTTAGACAGAGCCTAACCCTCATGTGGCTGTTGTCCGTATTATTATTGTTGTTTGGTGAAACATTGGGACTTTGGTTTGTATACAATAAGTTAGTGATACCTCCAGAGAGGTTAGGTGCTGCCGTTTGGGTATATCATTTTTCATTGATCTCCATACTTTCCGCTATTAATCAAGTCCCATTAATGGGGGCTATAGTTGCGCATGAGCGAATGAATATATATGCCTATCTTGGTCTTTTTGAGGCTTGTGCTCGATTATTCATAGTCTATTTGCTTGAAGCTTTTGGAACAATCGATTCGTTGATATTGTATGGTTTGCTTATGGCTATAGTTTCTGTCTTCGTCTGGCTAATTTATGCGATATATAGTGTAAGGTCATTTATCGAATGTAAATTTAGGTTTTATTGGAATTATAGCTTGGTCGCAGAGATGTCAAAGTTTATAGGTCAAAATTTATTTGGCTGTTTCGCTTGGTCTGCAGGTGTACAAGGAACAAATATCCTTTTAAATATATTCTTTGGTCCCGCTGTAAATGCGGCACGAGCGGTTTCTGTGCAAGTAAGCGCAGTTGTTACACGTTTTACTGAGAATATGATGACAGCGGTTAAACCTCAAATAATTAAATCATATGCTTCCGGTGATTGTGAATACATGGTGACACTAATTGAGAAAAGCTCTAAATATGCTTATTTCTTAGCGGCCTTGATAGCTATACCTGTAATGGTTGAGATAGAGTTTATACTGGAGGTTTGGTTAGGTGAGGTTCCAAGCCATACTATATCATTCACTCGGCTTGTTCTGTGTGAATCCTTGATAGGAGTATTTATACCACCTCTATGGATGGCGGCAAATGCAACTGGACATATAAAAAACAGTCAAGTATATGGTAGAATGTTCACGTTGGCGATATTACCTATAAGCTATCTTTTGTTAAGATTGAATGCTAATCCGCTTGTCCCATTTATTGTTGCGGTTTTAGCAAATGTAGGATATTGGTTTTATAGTTTGTATGATATTCGTAGGCAAATACAGTTGAATGTGAGAAAATACTTTCAAGATGTTGTTAGGCCCATATTAATTTTTACATTCTCATTGGTGTTAGTCGGTTCTATATTGATGTTAATCGAACCTAATGATTCAGTTTTTCGTTTCTTGATAGTTTTTTCGCTTTCCGTATTTATTGGCTTTAGTGTTATTTATAGTTTGTTGCAATCAAGTGAGCGTATGATATTGCATGCGGCTCTAAAACGATTTGTTGTTAAATAGTTGTTTTTGTTATTAATAGAGTAAAAATAGTATATAAGCAATGTAGGGTTATTGAATCATGTTAAGTAACTAGAATATATTTGATGTAATTTGAATTTAAATTATTTATATATGACTTGTGGCAATAAAAAAAGAATTCTGTTCGTGATGCAAAGCCTTTATGATGGTGGAGCGGAAAAATTATTGGTGGATATGCTTAATAATTTTGATTATAGTAAATATGATATAGATCTTTTGTTAGAACATGATTTTGGAAATTATGCAAATCTAGTGCCTTTAGAAGTGAGAAAAATAATATTATTCTATAATATTAATAGACCCTTATTAGAAAGGATGATAGGAAAAATAATGTCCTATTTTGGTTTATATTATTTTTATATATTATTTTTTAGAAGAAAAATAATAATTGATAAGATGAAAGGTGAAAAGTATGATACGATAATATCTTTTTTAGAAGGACGGAGTTTGGTGTATCATAGCTTTATATTGAAGCAAGGAATTAGGCATTTATCTTGGGTACACGTAGATCTGTTTAATTTCCATTGGACAAAAAAGTATTTCAAAAGTAATAAGCATGAAAAGAAATGTTATGAATTAATGGATGATGTAGTCTTTGTGTCTAATAATGCGAAAAATAAATTTCAACAACTTTTTAATGTGACTACATCTACAAAAGTAATATATAATTTGATCGATTGTAAGGCAATTGTCTTGCGGGCAAATGAGCTTAAAGTTGAGAAAAGGAAATTTACAGTTTGTCTAGTAGGAAGATTGGCTAGAGAAAAACAATTTGATAGTATTATAAGAGTTGCTAGAATTTTTGTAGATAATGGATATGATATAGATTTTTGGATTGTTGGTGCAGGTTGTTTGGAGTCAGATCTTAGTAAGATGATCCATGATTTACATTTGGATGATAATGTACACCTTTTAGGTTATAAGCCTAATCCTTATGTCTATATAAAGTGTGCGGATTTATTTGTGAGTTGTTCTTTGGCAGAGGGATTTTCTTTAGTTGTGGCGGAAGCATTATGTCTGGGAAAAGCAATTGTGTCTACAAAAACAGTTGGTCCAGTAGAGCTTTTAGGGTCAAATTCCGAGTATGGGGTTTTGGCAGACAATGATGATGAATCTCTGTATAATGCAATTAAATTATTTGTCGATGATTATAATAAGGTCTTGGTCTATCAAGATAAAGCAGCAAAACGTTCTTTGATGTTTGATGTTGAAAAAACAATGAATGAAATATATAGTATTTTATGACTGGCTCATTTGTTATTAAGAAGAATAGAATTTTAGAGATATTGTTCTTTATTATAATATTTCTTGTTAATCTTAAAATGACACTAAATATATCAGACTTTGCTACTGCTAATTTATCTATACTTATTATTGGTATTTCTTTTATTTCGTTGCTTTTTACAAAGATAGATGATAATATTTATTGGATAGTTATATTTTTTATACTTTCATTGTTTCGTGTGGAAGCTTCTAAAATGTTGTTTGTGTCATTGCTGGTATCAATATCTAGGAATCTTTATATTGATAAAATGGCTAAATATTCTTTTTGTCTAACAGTATTATTCTTAATTATAAATTACGGTTTATTGATTTTAGGAGTGTTGCAAGAAGAATATTCTGATTTTTTCTATAAGTCTGGAGGCGTTGTTAGTGATATGGGATATGGAAATCCTAACCTGTTTTCATTGTATTTGTTTTTCTTGGTTATTTTTCTTGTGGTTTTAAAGAAAAAAATTAATACATTTCTAGTCGCTTTTATAGTCTTTGTTATATATGAATCATTTTATTCTCGTACGGCTCTGTTCTCTGGCTGTATTCTGCTTGTTTTATCTTTTGTTCAAAAAACAAATTTTAAAAAATATTTCTTTAATAAATATATATTGTTGTCTTATCCATTTGTGATACTATTTTTTTTTATTGTTGTTTTGTTTAATGAATCAGAGTATTCTTTTATTCATGAAATTAGTTCTGGTAGATTTAGGTATTCTTTGCTCGTTTTTGGTGAATTAACTCCGAACAATTTGTTGATTGGTGCAACTAAGATTGATGAGTCTATTATAATAGATGTTGCGTATATATCATTGCTGCTGTCTTCTGGAATTTTTTCTTTAGCATATTTGTATAATCTATATTGTAAGGCTGTTTCTAAGTTTGATTATAATTCGATTCTCATTCCTGTAATACTTCAATATTTATTTTTGAGTTTGTCCGAAAGTGCTATTATTAATACATATCTTTGGGGAGGTCTGTTTTTTTGGATAGTAATGTCAGGTAAGTATTCTTGTGGTAAAACCAATTAATTATTTATATGTTTTTTGATTTAAAGAAAAAAATATCTTATAAAGAATGGAATGTGGGCTTTTTTAATGCTATTCCAGAAGATTTAGTCAGTGATAATATTGATTTGTCTAATATCACTTGGTTAAGGAGAGACTCTAAATTTCATTGTTATGCAGATCCATTCATTTTAAATGTATCTGACTGCACTATTGATTTGCTTGTAGAAGACATCTTGTTAGGTAGTAAAAATGTAGCAACAATATGTCATTTGTCTGTCGATAAATGTACAGGTGAAATAATTGAAAAATATACGTTGATAGATGATAATATACATAACTCTTATCCCTTGATTATTAGAGGTGATACTCTTGATGAGGTTTATATTGTTCCTGAAAATTCGTATTCTACAGAACTTAATGTTTATAAGTATAATACTTTGTTACATTCTTGTGAACATTTCAGTACTATGCTTCCTGTTGCAGTTGCGGATGCTACAATCTTGCCTTATAATGGAGCCTTTTATCTTTTTGCAACTTCTAGAAATGCATATAATAGGGATTTGTATATGTGGACTTCAAATAATAGATTATATGGATACGATTTGTCTCCAATATTAATAAAATCTAATTTGTTTGGGAGCAGAATGGCAGGTGATTTCATGCACGTAAATAATACTGTATACAGACCAGCTCAGGATTGTTTGCAAGGGTATGGTAAAGGTATTATTTTGTATAAAGTTGAGGATATTTCAGACAAGTATTATAATGAAACAAAAGTAATATCCCTTTATCCTGATTCCTCGTCATATTACTCGGATGGTTTGCACACGATAAATTTTTATAAAAGCATATGTGTTATAGATGGTTATAAGAATCACTATATTCCTTTTCAGAAAATATATCGTAAATTATTTGATAAGTATAGATCATGAATATCTTGTTCATTAGTTTATTAGATCCTTCTGAATCAGGTAGTGGCAATCAAAAAGTCACTTTGTTGTCTGCCAAATATTTGTCTAGTGTTGGAATTCATTGTTTTATAGCTTATTTTAAAGATTCTGAATATAGTTCCTCTCAATTAGTCTTTGATGCGAAATTTAAAATTGATTATAATGATTTAGGTGGTTTCCGTTCTTTTCTTATTGACAATGAGATTTCTATTATTCATAATCAGGCATCAAGAGCTGTTAATATGAAATTCCTTGGTCAAGCTGTTGCGGGATTAAAAGTGAAAATTATATCAGTTTTGCATAATCTTCCAGGAACAGAGAATATTAGATATAATAAGCAATCTCTTTTTTTTCAAGTTCTTAATGGGCGGATTTCTTTTAAGTGGCTTATTTATCTTTTATTGTTATTCTTCTACCCTATTACTCGTTTTCTAGTTAAATATACTACCAAAAGGAAGTATCAATCTATCTATAAATACTCAGATGCTTTAGTTCTCCTATCTGATGCTTATATACCTATTTATAGTTCTATTGCCAATTTAAAGGACTCTTCTAAAATAGTATCAATTCCTAATTTTCTATCATTTGATTATGTTGATCGTAACTGTTCTAAAATAAATGAATTACTAATTGTTGCTCGATTTGATGAAATATCTAAGCGTATATTACTAGCATTAAAAATTTGGAAACATTTTTTATCTACTTATGACGTGAGAGATTGGTGTTTAACTATAGTTGGTTATGGAGAGTGGGAATCTGTTTATAAAGACTTTATAAATAAAAATGATATTGTAAATGTGAAATTGGTTGGGCGTGATGATTCAAAGAAATATTTTGAACGTGCGTCAATACTAATGTTTACCTCTTTATTAGAAGGTGCTCCACTAAGTCTGCTTGAAGCTATGCAAATGAAAGTAGTCCCTATTGCTTTTGATGATTGTATGGCTATTCGAGGCTTCTTAATTAATGATATTAATTCAAAAGTTATTAAGTCTTTGGACATATCTGAATATTCTCGGTCGATTTATGACTTAATTACTAATGAAAAATTGCGTTGTAAACTTTCAGATAATGCTTTTAATTGTCTCCATTGTTTTACTGTAAAAAATGTTATGCTAAGGTGGGTGGATTTGTATAATAGTTTGTTGAAATAATATATAATTATGTGTCACGAAAATTTTATTATTGGATACACTTCTGGAGTGTTTGATATGTTTCATATTGGTCATTTAAACATACTTAAACGAGCTAAGGAATTGTGTGATTTTTTAATTGTTGGTGTTAGTACCGATGAATTGGTAAGAGAGTATAAGCATAAAAGTCCTATAATCTCTTATGATAGTCGTAAGGCAATTGTTGAGGCTTGCAAATATGTAGATAAAGTAGTTCCTCAAGTTAATCGAGATAAAATGTCTGCTTATCATCGTTTGCATTTCGATGTGATGTTTGTTGGTGATGACTGGAAAGGTAATTCTTTGTTTCAGGAAGTAGAAGCTGAGTTGAATAAGAATGGAGCTAAAGTTATTTATTTTCCTTATACTAAAGATATTTCTTCTACTATATTGCGTGATAAACTAGTTTAAATTACTACTATGAATGTTGATATTAAAGATTTTCAATATAAAATATTAGAAATAGCGTTTTATTTTGATGAGTTTTGTAAGAAATATGATATAGAATATTATTTAATGGGTGGAAGTGCTTTAGGTGCTGTTAGGCATCATGGCTTTATTCCATGGGATGATGATTTTGACGTTTTTATGACTTTTGATAATTATCATAAGTTCCTTCATTATGCTTCTACATATCTTGATACAGATAAATTTTATCTTCAAAGAGAAAATTCCGCCGAGTGGCCTTTGTTTTTTTCTAAGTTAAGAATGAATGGGACAACTTGCATTGAGAAAGGGTATAATAAAATGCATCAAGGTATTTATATTGATATAATGTGTTTGTACAATGTGTCATCTAATAAGTTTGTTCGTTATATTCAATATTTATCCGCTCAAATCCTAAAAGCTACTTCTCTTTATTTGGTAGATTACGATTCTGATAGTTTTTTCAAGAAAGTATTTCTTAATTCTTGTCATTTTGTTGTAGGTTCTACAACAAAAAGCTTTTTATTCAAAATATTGAATCGCTTTTCAACTAAAAATACGTTACTTGTTGGTCATTTTTTTGGGAAGGCTCCGTTTCCCAAAACGAGTTTTCCTCGTAAATGGTTAGGAATTCAACGCTATGTGAATTTTGAGAATGTCCTTTTACCTATTCCTTTTGAAGCGGAAAAATATCTTTCTCTTAGGTATGGTAGCGATTTTATGAAAATCCCTAATTCTGATATTTTTACAGAATATCCTATTCATGCAGTTTTTGTTGATATACATAATGATTATACAATTTATAAAGACAAGTTTAATTCTTAATTATCTTAGCTTTAGTTGATTACTTAACTGAAAAATCTTTTCTTTATCATGAAAGTAGTACTTCTTGCAGGCGGTTTCGGTTCTCGTATATCTGAGGAATCCCAGTTCAAGCCGAAGCCAATGATTGAGATTGGTGGTATGCCAATCTTGTGGCACATAATGAAAGAGTATGCCTATTATGGTTATACCGAGTTTATCATTTGCGCCGGTTATAAACAGGAATATATTAAGGAGTGGTTCGCCAACTATTTCCTTCATAACTCTGATGTGACTTTCGACTATAGTGGTGGCAACAACGAAATGACTGTTCATCAAACTAATATGGAGCCTTGGAAAGTCACAGTCGTTGATACGGGCTACAACACTATGACTGGAGGTCGTATTAAGCGTATCCAGAGATATGTGGAGAATGAGACTTTCTTGATGACATACGGCGATGGTGTTTGTGATGTGGAAATTGATAGATTGGTGGAGTTTCATAAGAGCCATGGCAAGCTTGCGACCCTTACGGCCGTCAAGATAGCACAAGATAAAGGTGTCCTAGATATTACTAAAGATCAAGCCGTAAGGGCTTTTCGGGAAAAGAACGCCTCTGATGGTGCTCCTATTAATGCCGGTTACATGGTGCTAGAACCCGAGGTTTTTGATATGCTGGAAGGGGCTGACTCTTGTGTCTTTGAAAAGACCGCACTTGTCAGGTTGGCGCAAGAGGGTCAGTTGATGTCTTACATCCATACTGGTTTTTGGCAGTGCATGGATAATATACGTGAGAAATCTATGCTTGAAAAACTGCTTGCCGAGGATAAAGCTCCTTGGAAGCGTTGGGATCGCTCTGTTCCGGAAATACCAGATTACGCAAAATAATAAGTTATCATACAAATGGGAAATATATTGGATTTTTATAAAGGCAAGAGGATTTTCCTTACAGGCCATACGGGCTTTAAGGGCTCTTGGATGTGTAGAATGCTCGCTAATGCCGGAGCGATCGTTACTGGATATTCACTGGAAGCCCCAACAGAGCCTTCGTTGTTTCAAATTGCCAATATTGAAGATGACATACATTCCGTGATTGGCGATATACGAGATTATGCCTCCATGAAGAAGGCTTTTGATGAGTCTCAACCGGAAATTGTACTGCATCTTGCCGCTCAACCCATTGTTAGAGATTCTTATAAAGATCCTGCCTATACCTACGAGACAAACGTGATGGGTACCGTGAATATTCTTGAGTGTGTTCGCAATAATTGTTGTGTGAGGTCTTTCTTGAATGTCACTACGGATAAAGTGTATTTGAATAGGGAGTGGAGTTGGGGTTATAGGGAGAATGAGGAATTGGATGGGTATGATCCTTATTCAAATTCCAAATCCTGTTCGGAGTTGGTGACTCATAGCTACAAGCGCTCTTTCTTTACAGATATTGATGGTCTGCCTATTATTCCTATTTCTACTGCTAGAGCGGGGAATGTGATTGGTGGGGGAGATTTCGCCAATGATAGAATAATACCTGATTGTATCCGTGCGGCTGCAAAGCATGAGGATATTGTTGTGCGTAATCCATATTCTACCCGTCCTTATCAACATGTTCTAGAACCATTGTATGTTTACCTGCTGATAGCGATGAAGCAATATGAGGATATCAGTTTTGCGGATTATTATAATGTAGGTCCCGATGATGTGGATTGTTTTCAAACAGGCGCTCTTGTTGACCTGTTTGTGAACAAGTGGGGCGAAGGTATGAAGTGGGTGAACAAGTATGACGGTGGTCCTCACGAGGCAAATTTCTTGAAGCTTGATTGCTCTAAATTGAAAAAGACTTTTGGATGGAGCCCTCGATGGAATCTGGACGAGGCAATGGAAAAGATTGTTGAATGGAGTAAGGTTTGGCTAGCAGGTGGGGATGTTCGTGTTTGTATGGATAAACAGATAAAAGAATTTCTAAACGTATAACGATAATATGAAGAACGTAATCGTAACAGGTGCTGACGGGTTTGTTGGCAGTTATACAGTAAATTATTTTCTAGAGAATGGTTGCAAAGTTCTCGCACTGGATATGGGAGAAACTCCACGCCGATTAACAGTTGGGGAAAATCTAGAATATATGCGATGTGATATAGGTGACGCTTCAGCAATGTTAAAAAAAATACCCCATGATATTTATGACACATTTATCCATTTTGCTTGGGCAGGTTCGGCCGGTGAAGCTCGGATTGATTACAATCTCCAGATGCAGAATGCGCTTAATACAGTAGAGTGTATGAAAGTCGCTAAAGGATTAGGTTGTTCTAGATTTGTATGTGCTGGGTCTATTATGGAGTATGAGGTTGAAGCGGCTGTTCACTCACAAGGCTCACATCCGGGTATGGGCTATATTTATGGTATGGGTAAGCTCGTAGCGCATTGTATGTGTAAGTCTGTAGCGGCTAGTATTGGTATAGATCTTCTTTGGCCAATGATTACCAATGCGTATGGAGTAGGAGAGTTTTCTCCTCGTTTTGTAAATACCACTTTGCGTAAAATTATTGATGGCGAGCCTCTGCGGTTTACTGCGGCTACTCAAAACTATGATTTTGTTTATGTGAGTGATGTGGCTAAAGCTTTTTATTTGGTTGCAAAGAATGGAAAACCTTTCAGTGAGTATATGATTGGTTCTGGTGACGCAAAACCATTAAAGCAATTTATACTCGAAATGGTTGACTCATGTGGCTCACGTTGTATTCCTCATTTTGGTGATGTACCTTTTTCTGGTACTAATATGCCCCTGTCAACTTTTGATATTTCAGAAATAAAAGCTGATTGTGGTTATGAGCCTGAAGTTGGTTTTGCTCAGGGAACGAAAATAACAATGGATTGGCTTAAAACACTTTGATGTTATAGTAGAACTAGTCATGATACAGAAATTTGAATTTAAGGAACTTGATATGAAGGGAGCATATGAAATAACTCCTTTCTATGTTACAGACGAACGTGGTGGCTTTATCAAGGATTACAATATTGATGCATTTAAGCAAAATGGTATAGATCATGAACTTAAAGAGGTGTTCTATACCATTAGTAAAAAGGGTGTAATTCGTGCGATGCACTTCCAGCTTGTTAAACAGCAAGCTAAGCTTGTTCGTTGTATAAGTGGCCATGTGTATGACGTAATCATAGATCTTCGCCTTGATTCGCCAACATTTGGTAAATGGCAAGGTTTTGATCTAACTGGAGAGAATCAGAAGGCTCTATACATACCTAAGTATTTCGGCCACGGCTATTTGGTGTTGGAGGATTCTGTTGTTAGCTATAAATGTGGTGAGGTGTTTTATGGTGAAGGTGATGCCGGCATAATGTATAATGATCCGGATATGGCTATAGAGTGGCCTTTCGATAAGATTGGAGGTATAGAGAAATTGATCATTTCTGACAAGGATGAAAACTTGATGAGTTTGAAGGAATATATAGAAAAAGTAAAATAGCTGATGGATAAGCGACTTTCTATTTATGTTAGTTCTCCTGATTCGTATTCTGATGTGCTTGCTGTATTTTTAAAAGGATATCGGAGATATTGGAGTGATTGTCCCTATGAGTTTATTCTAACCACCAATACCAAATCATATGAAGGTATTACTTGTATATGCAATAATAAGCAAAATGATACTTGGGTTGAGCGTACTATAGCGGCTTTGCCAGTTATAAAATCGAAGTATGTAATGTTGATGTGTGATGACATTATCTTGAGCGACAATGTTGACAATTCATTAATAGAGCGGTTACTTGATTATATGGATAGCAACGATATAAGGTATTGTAATTTAGGCCCTACTCCTAAAGGATCTAAAATTAAATCTTTTCCTTTATTACGTAGTGTCAATAAGCAAATCCCTTATGCTATTAATCTTCAATTTGGAATATTCCGGAGGGATCTTTTTGTTGAGCTGTTAGGCGATGGTTCTCTTAGCGCATGGGATATTGAAAACTCAATAAATGAACAAGCCGCTGTTGCTCCATCAGAGGATTATAAAGATGTGGTGGCGGTTTCGGAATATGTCTTGCCATATATACATGGAGTATATAAAGGTAAATGGATTAGGCATGCTGTTGAAAATTTGAGTAGATTGAGCTTGTATGTAGATTCAGGTAGAGGCGTTGTTCCTCTCTCTCAACAGATAAAGATTGATATGACTAATTGGCTTCAGTGGAAAATATCACCTAAGCAACGGAGAGTGCTAAAAAGTATCTTGAGTAGAATGGGACTGAAATTCGCCACAAAGAGATGAACTGGTGTAACGACTATGTAGAATATTTGCACTTTTTATGAAGTAAATCAAAGAGTTGTGATTCTCACAAGGTGAATTCAGATCGTGAGAGTGAGAAAGATGGATTTGAAGGAATAGACAGTTTTTTACGTACAGACTCTGTAAAGAGTCAATCTTCAAGTGTTCCAGATATATCTTACATGCACATATAGAAATTTTTCTTATATAGTACTTTTCGGAAAAAACTATGTTGTTTTCTGTATTACTTTCTTTATATCACAAAGAGAGTCCACTGTTTTTGCGCCAAAGTCTAACTAGTGTTTTTATGCAAACGCTATTATCTACAGAAGTAGTCTTGGTGGAAGATGGCCCTTTGACGGATGAGTTGTATGCGATCATAAAAGAATTTGCAAACCAACATCCTGAGTTAAAAGTGGTTTCTATGCCAACCAACCAAGGTCTCGGTAAGGCTCTTAACGAGGGATTGAAGCATTGTTCATACGACCTTGTGGCCCGTATGGACACGGATGATATCGCTAAGCCGGATCGTTTTGAGAAGCAATTGGCGATATTTTTGGAGCATCCGGAAATTGATGTAGTAGGGGCTTGGATTGATGAGTTTGAAGGGGAGGTTTCAAATGTACTTTCTGTTCGTAAGATTCCCGAGTTGCATGGGGAAATCTTACGATTTGCCAAAAGCAGAAATCCAGTGAATCACCCGGTAGTGATGTTTCGGAAATCGGCTGTGTTGAAGGCGGGGGGATATAAGCATTTTCCCTTGTTTGAGGATTATTATTTGTGGGTACGGATGTTGATGAATGGTGCTCGTTTTTATAATATTCAAGAAAGTTTACTATTTTTCCGTTTCTCTCCAGATATGTTTAGGAGGAGAGGGGGATGGAGATATGCCCTAACAGAGGTGAGATTACAGACCTTGTTTTATTGTATAGGTTTTATCGATATTTTCTCCTTCATAAGAAATGTTTGTATTCGTTTGGTGACTCGTTTTCTCCCCAATGACTTTCGTTCTCTACTGTATAAAAGATTCATACGGTGAAATAAGATTGATGTTTGTTTATCAATGGAAAAGAATCGAATCAAAAACCGAATCGATATGACATTAATTGCGAATCCTAATTTATGACTTCGTCTTCAAGTACATGATGGAGGATGAGATTCTTTCGGAGATAGAGGTGCACGATTTGTAGTGGCAGTATTTGAAGACGAATATGGTGTACGCCATGAGTATTACAGGGCCAAAAATGCAGGTGATAGCCGCTTCCCACATAAGCAAGTAGTCTATGGCACGAGCTTTTCGCCTGACCTTGCGGTAGATCGTTTTATGGTAATGGTACCCAATCATAGAGAATTGATTCGGATGAATATCGACTGCTTTTCATCTTGTGACAATACTCGTTTGAATGCGATGAAGGCCGTTTCCGAACTACTAAGGTTGTTTATAATCGTTTGAAAGACCAAGTTTTAGGATATGGATCATTCCTGAATATAGATGAGACATGGACCAAGGTGAGAGTGAAATATGCAGGTGATGAAACAAAGCTTGGTAAATATTATAAGAAGTATATTTGGGTTGTCATCAACAAGATAAAGAGGGTGGCTTACTTCTTATACGACAATGATGAAAATGACAGAGGAGGTCGTCGACCAATAGAAAAATTCCTGGGTGATTTTAAGAGCTCATACAATCAGATGATTATACAGTACATCAGTATTTAGTGAAGGACAGAGACGAACAGGAGCAGATTTTATGCAGGGCTCATGTCCAGTCAAAGTATGCCTATGCGGCGGAAATCAGCAAGCAGCTTGAGGCCTTGCAGTTGGCAATGGTATTCCATACTATCATTGAAACGGCAAAGATGTATGCTCTTGAAGTCAAAGGTTACCTAACAAGAGTCCTACAGGATATTATCAACGGTGAAACAGACTGCGATAAGCTTACTCCAGCCTATTTCGCCTCCATCAAACGTTAATTCTTAGTTAAATCAAAAATACTGGCTTGGCCAAACGTCTTTGTTTTAAGATGTTTGGACTTAATTGAGTGCTTACAATCGAACCGCAGTAAGGGCAAGCCAGTATGCCCTAAATTGAGAACTAACATGTGGAGCCGATTTTTAAGATATCTCCTCTTCTATGTCTTCAACTCCCATGGTACCAATCATGGGAGTACATATCGCCGATATGCTTATCGGTATAACGGCAAAAAAGAAAGAGGAACTTCCATGGAAGTGTTTGCAAGAAATGAGAACCACAAAGGTGCGATGATGAATGTGTAGATGATAGAATAGACTGTAGAATCGATATAGAATAAAGATTTTGTACCGGTCTTCTTTCTCCCTTCGGGGAGCTAAGGAGGCCGGTTCTGTTTTTATGTATGCCTTGATGATCCATATATAAATGTGGGATTCGGCCTTCTGCGGCGCAGGGATAAATATTCCCCCTGTGATCGTGGAAATGAAAAATCTTATGAAAGATTTGAAGGGACTGTTGGGCGAGTTTCGGGGTTGGCCTACCGTTGAGTTGTTTAGTGAGCGTCTGGCCGGATTGTCGGCGGAAGATAGGGACAGGCATTTGCTGGGGTTTTGCAAGCTGGCTTTCGGGCATTATGAGGAGTTGCCGACGGGATATCGGAAATTGGTGGATGGTTATTTGGATGGGGAGCGAGGGGAGAACTTGATGGTGTGGTATTTGACAAGGCATACGCCGTGGAAGAATGCCCGTTATGAGTTGCATCGACCGGACTTGTTTTTGCGGATGGCGAAGCTGGTGGAGTTTACGGATCGGGATGGGCGTTTGCCTTATTCTCATTTGGCGGCTTGTTTATGTATGGCGTTTTTCGTCCGGAGTTTATCGGATCCTAATTCTGAGGTCTTGCCGAAATCCTTGGCTAGCCGTTTGAGCGCATTGAATATATTACCAAGTGATATTCTGGAACTGGCGGGGAAGAGGGAAATAACGGATGAGATGTGATTCTTTATTGATAAATGTTAAATGTACGTGGATTGAAGTCGATGAAATTTGGTGTGTTTTTCGTTGATTTGGGAATGTGTGTGTTGGCTGCTAGGTCGTTAACTGTTTTGCGTCATCGAAGTTAGGCTTTGTGGCTATTATACCTTTGTAGTGTGTTCGAAGCATGGTTACATTCATTTATTCATTAAAAACGTATAGTTATGGCATTGAAATTTAAATTGGTAATGAGAAAGAATCTAGGTGAGGATCACGAATCTATTCCCGAAAAGGTATACGCTCAAATGGTGTATGGAGATCTAGTTACTTTCGATGAATTTGCGGAGGAGGTGGCGGATAGCTCTGGTGTAGGTAGCGCTAGCGTGAAGGCGGTTCTGGATCGTATGAATGTGGTGTTAGTCCGTCATTTACAGCATGGCAGACGTGTCAGTGTAGGTGAGCTGGGACTTTTCCGCTTTTGTTTCGGATCGTCGGGGGTGCCGGATGAGAAGACGTTTTCGACGAACTTGATTCGGGAGCCGAAAGTACGGTTCTACCCGGGCAAGGCGCTACGGGTAGCCAAGAGCCGGACAAGTTTTGAGAAGACTGCGCTTCCGAATGAAGAAGATGCGGGTGGAAACGGGAGTGATAGTGAAAGTCCGGATGAAATCTAAGAGCTATGAGGCGTTTGACGGTTCAATTAATTGTCGCGATCCTGCTCTCAATGAGCGGGATCACACTTCTCTTCAGCGGATTCTGGATTGATCCGCAAGGATTGATCGATAACAGCGTACTGGTGGCTTTCGGTGAGATCAGTACGTTTGCCGGGGCCCTTTTTGGGGTGGACTACTCTTATAAATTGAAAATTAATAATTGAAAATTGAAAATTATGGAAAGACATGATAAAAGGTTAACAGAGCATTTTTGTTTGGATGAGTTTACTTATAGTGGTATTGCCGTGGACAATGCGATAAATAATCAGCCTCCTCCTTGTGCATGTCTAGCGCTTCAAAATTTGGCGGTTCGTTTACTGGAACCATTACGTCTATTGTATGGGGCACCGATTGCTATATTGAGTGGATATCGGAATGAGAAGGTAAATCGTCTTGCTGGCGGGGTCGTTACCAGCCAACACTTGAAAGGAGAAGCGGCAGATTGCTATGTTGCCGATGGGCCGGAAAAATTGTTGGATGTGTTGCAATGTTCCGGTTTAGTATTTGACCAAGCTATATTATATAGACGAAAACGTTTTTTGCATCTTTCCTTAAAGATAAATGGAAATAACAGGATGCAAGTGTTAGTTTATAACAAATCTCGATACTTCGGTGCGGAAAGAGACTTGCCCATGATCAAGTGCGGAAGGGAAGATCGGTGATTTGGTGGACTGAAAAGGATATGATATATTTGTCTCCTATGATTAAGCTTGAATATCTAAAAAAGATACGTGTTCGTTGGATTATATTGGCGATTTTTCTTGTCGCTATATGGATCGTGATGGGAAATCCCAGATTAGGCGAATGGTATTCCCGTTCGATTTATCCATGGGTATCGGGTATACTATCTCGTTTCTCCTGCTTGTTCCCTTTTTCCGTAGGGGATTGTTTTATTTATGGTAGCATCGCCGGGTTATTAGGGTATCTGTCGTATGCGATTATAAGGAGGCGGAGGATCGGGAGGACAATAAGGCATGTCGTGGAATATCTGGCATGGGTGTATGTCTGGTTCTATATCGCTTGGGGATTGAATTATTTCCGGGAAGATTTTTTCACTCGTACGCGAACCACTTATGTGCCTTTTTCCTCGGAACATTTCCAATCCTTCTTGGATGCCTACACGGATTCCCTGAACGCCTCATGGGTTCCGATAGAGACGATCGATCGGGAGGTCGTGAAAGAGGCGGTGCAGGAAGGGTATCGGGAATTGCCTACTCGTTTCGGGCTTACCACTCCCGGAACCTATCTTCATCCTAAAACGATGCTGTTCTCCCGGTTGATGAGTGGAGTAGGGGTGATGGGATATATGGGGCCGTTTTTCACGGAGTTCAATTTGAACGGCCAGCTCTTGCCCGTGCAATATCCCGCCACTTACGCCCATGAGATGGCTCATGTGCTTAGTATATCCAACGAGGCCGAGGCTAATCTATACAGTTATTTAATATGCACGAGTTCTTCCGTGCCGGAAATCCGGTTCTCAGGTTACTTCTCTTTGCTGCCTTATGTGTTGAGCAACGCATATGTGGCTTTGGATAAGGACTCTTTTGAGGCATGGAAGAAAAGATTACGCCCCGAGATCAAGGACTTGTATAACGAGAAAGTCGCCTATTGGCAATCCCTATACAGCCCGTTGATCGGCGAGGCGCAAGACGTGGTCTATAATCTTTTCCTGAAAGGCAATAAGATACCTACTGGAACTGCTAATTATTCGGAGGTGATCGCCTTATTGATCGCTTTGGAAGGAGAATGATTTATTCATCATTTAACTTCCTCCAAATAAAGCACCCGGCTCGAGTAATCATTCTGTTTGTGATAATCAATAGTTTGATTATAAGAAATTTATAATCCGTTCGCCATTAGATATTCCCCGATGAACGCTTTGCCTTCAAAGACTAGAGGTTCGTTATCGATCCGGTTCAGCTCACGGATTCTATAGTTTCTGTCTTCATGAGTAACAGATAATACGCTTTAGGAGGGACAATTCAAGTAGTAGGATAAGCGGAAAATGCTTTCTGCTTGGTTTCAAGCAAGGTAATTGCGTCGAAAGTGGATAACTTGTAGATGAATTTTACCTCTCCTCCAACAGGTGCGTCTAGTAATATGAGACATTTCTTGTGGAAATCAAAACGTCTTGTGCCTATAAACTGGTGGTTAATAGGGAGGCACAACGTAAATAACCGAATTTACTCTTATGCATTATTTTCTAAAAGATTTGGACATAGAAAAACAAATTTTTACATTTGTACCAAATAAACAATTTCAAAAGAACTTAGAAATGATAGATTGTACTATATCAATCTATCAATGATTAACTTTGTTGATTTTTGTTAATTAAATTAAAATATTATCGGTTTGTGTTATGGGGAAATTTGTTAATTATTTTGTCCTTTTTATTTTAATTGTTTTAAATACCTTTGAAGTTTATTGTGAAACCGCTGATTTTCAGAAGATTTGGCTCGAACATAATGTCATGCATAATTCGCAAAAATGTCTTGCAATAAAAGTAGAAGTAGTAGTATCTTATCTTAATGGTGAGAACATAGAATTTGTAGCATTTGTTGATACCCCCAAAGGAGTAGGGCATAAAGATAAAAACAACAATTATAGAAATCAAGAAGGAAATGTATGTGTCTCATCTACAGATAAATCAATCTATGATCATTGTAGGTGGGAAGCCTACACATTATATTTACCAAACGATGAAATACATCCATTGCCGGGAACTCATACCTATTTTGTAAGGGTTTTCGCATTTCATAAAGGAAGCCCCATTGGTCATAGCGAATTTGTTTCATTTGATATGACTGGACAAGTTGAAACTGCGACAGTACAAGGAGAAGTATGTTCAAATTGTAACGGGACAGGAAAGGTTTTATGTGGTTTCTGTAAGGGAAAAGGACATTTCGTTTATCAACACTTTTCTTCATATCCACCTTTCTCGTATTTAAAAGATGACGTATGCCATCATTGTAATCAAACAGGTAAGATTATTTGTACTTGGTGTAATGGAACAGGGAGGAAAAGTCAGTCTGCAGATTCAGGTAATTTCTATGGAGGAGGAAACTCTTCTACATTTTATGAAAATTCCTCTTCTGGAAATTCTTCTAGCAATTCAAACGTTTACACTAAATGTAATTCTTGTGGAGGGACAGGGGTGTGTCCTCGCTGTCATGGAAGTAAGGGAACATGGGAAGATACTGGATATTACACAGGTTCAAATACAAAAAGTTGGATAAACTGCCCAGCATGTAATGGATCTGGAAAATGTTCTATTTGTTTCGGTCGAGGAAAATTATAAGAAATAAACAATTATAAAATGAGGTTTGTTCTCGAGAAAACTCTGTGTAACCACCAATAAACAACATTTTTCATCCCCTATCAACGAAACATAGAATATTCGTTAAGAAATCAGTGAAATATTGTACAATTATAAGAGATTCATTCGGATGAAATGTTTCTATAAGGTATGATTCAAAGTTGTTTCATTTTGGAGACATATAAAATCTAGGATGGTTTTTGGGTTTCCTTTAATGAAAATTCCATATTGTCTAATTCGAAAGAAATCACTAACTTTGCGGCAATTTTTTAGAAGCAAGATAAATACATCGCGATATGAGTAAGAAATTTACCGAATATTCTAAGTTTGACTTGTCGAACGTAAATAAAGAGGTGCTGAAGAAATGGAAGGATGGAGACATCTTCCATAAGAGTCTTGAAACAAGAGAGGGACATCCTACATTCGTATTCTACGAGGGTCCTCCATCCGCAAACGGTATGCCGGGTATTCACCATGTTATCGCCCGTTCGATTAAGGATATTTTCTGCCGCTATAAAACCATGAAGGGATTCTTGGTGAATCGTAAGGCAGGTTGGGATACACACGGTCTGCCTGTCGAGTTAGGCGTGGAGAAGGCTTTGGGCATCACGAAGGAAGATATCGGTAAGAAGATTTCTGTCGCTGAGTATAACGCCGCTTGCCGTAAGGACGTGATGAAGTTCACGAAAGAGTGGGAGGATCTGACGCAGAAGATGGGTTATTGGGTGGATATGGAGAATCCGTATATCACGTATGATAACCGCTATATCGAGACCTTGTGGTATCTATTGAAAGAGCTTTATAAGAAAGGTCTTTTATATAAAGGCTATACGATCCAACCGTATTCTCCTGCCGCGGGTACGGGCTTGAGCACGCACGAGTTGAACCAACCGGGTTGTTACCGTGACGTGAAGGATACGACTTGTACGGCGCAGTTCCTGATTTTGGACCCGAAGCCGGAGATGGCGGAGTTTGGTGATCCTTTCTTCTTGGCTTGGACGACGACTCCTTGGACGTTGCCTTCGAATACGGCGCTTTGCGTTGGGCCTAATTTTACATATGTAGCCGTACAGACTTATAATCCATACACCGGTATGCCTATGACGGCGGTGTTGGCGAAGGATTTGTTGAACGTTTATTTCAACCCGAAAGCCGCCGAACTAAACTTGTCGGATTATAAGGTGGGAGATAAGTTGATCCCGTTCCGTGTCGTAGGTGAATGGAAAGGGCCGGAATTGGCTGGTATGCATTATGAGCAATTGATCCCGTGGGTGAACCCGGGTCAGAATGCGTTCCGCGTGATCACGGGCGACTATGTGACCGTGGAAGACGGTACGGGTATCGTACATATCGCCCCGACATTCGGTGCGGATGATGATCGTGTGGCGAAAGCTAGCGGTATCCCTCCTTTGATGATGATCGATAAGGATGGTAACCAACGCCCGATGGTGGATATGACCGGTAAATTCTATAAGTTGGAAGACTTGGATCCGGAGTTTGTCCAGAATCGTATGAATGCTTCCGACTATGATCCATGGCAAGGTAAGTTCGTGAAGAACGCTTACGATGATACGAAGACGGATAAAGATGAGACGTTAGATATAGAGATCTGCATGATGTTGAAAGCCCAGAACCGGGTATTCAAGATCGAGAAGCATGTCCACAATTACCCGCATTGCTGGCGTACCGATAAACCGGTATTGTATTATCCGTTGGATAGCTGGTTTATCCGCACGACCGCTTGCCGCGAGCGTATGATCGAGCTGAACAATACGATCAACTGGAAACCGCAGAGTACGGGTACGGGACGTTTCGGTAAATGGCTGGAGAACTTGCAAGACTGGAACTTGAGCCGCAGCCGTTATTGGGGTACTCCGTTACCGATCTGGCGTACGGAAGACGGTAGTGAGGAGAAGTGTATCGGTTCCGTGGTAGAGCTGTTCGGCGAGATCGAGAAATCGGTGAAGGCCGGCTTTATGGAGTCTAACCCTTATAAGGACTTCGCTCCGGGAGATTATACGAAGGAGAACTACGAGAAGATCGATTTGCACCGTCCGTATGTGGATGATATTATCTTGGTTTCCGCTTCCGGCAAGCCGATGAAGCGTGAGACGGACTTGATCGACGTATGGTTCGATTCCGGCGCTATGCCTTATGCGCAGATTCACTATCCGTTCGAGAACTTGAAGGAGTTCGACAACCGTCAGATCTATCCGGCCGACTTTATCGCTGAGGGTGTTGACCAAACACGTGGTTGGTTCTTTACCCTGCACGCTCTGGGTACCATGATCTTTGATAGCGTGGCTTACAAGGCTGTCGTGTCTAACGGTTTGGTATTGGATAAGAACGGAAACAAGATGTCTAAACGTTTGGGCAATGCTGTTGATCCATTCTCTACGATCGAGAAGTATGGCTCTGATCCGTTGCGTTGGTACATGATCACGAACGCTTCACCATGGGATAATATTAAGTTTGATATCGATGGTATCGAGGAAGTTCGCCGTAAGTTCTTTGGTACATTATATAATACGTATTCATTTTTCGCTTTGTACGCGAACGTGGATGGCTTCGACTACTCCGATCCGGATGTGGAATGGAGTAAGCGTCCGGAGATTGACCGTTGGATCCTTTCTCTGTTGAACAGCTTGGTGAAGGATGTGGATGGCTACTTGGAGGCTTACGAGCCGACTCGTGCCGGACGTGCTATCTCTGATTTCGTAAATGATAACTTGAGTAACTGGTATGTGCGTTTGAACCGCCGCCGTTTCTGGGGTGGTGGTATGACGGAGGATAAGTTGTCCGCTTACCAGACTTTATATACTTGCTTGGAGACAGTGGCTAAGTTGATGGCTCCGATCGCTCCGTTCTATGCCGATCAGTTATTCTTGGACTTGGTCGCTGTTACGGGACGTGAGAACGTTGAGTCCGTACACTTGTCCGATTTCCCGGTTTACGACGAGTCTAAGATCGACAAGAATTTGGAAGAGCGTATGCAAATGGCTCAAGATGTTTCTTCTATGGTATTGGCTCTTCGCCGCAAGGTGAATATCAAGGTTCGCCAGCCGTTGCATACGGTAATGATTCCGGTTGTAGACGCTCATCAACAAGAGAGTATCGAGGCCGTGAAGAACCTGATCTTGAACGAGGTGAACGTGAAGGAGCTGAAGTTCGTGGATAATACGGCAGGTATCTTGGTGAAGAAGATCAAACCGGACTTTAAGAAGTTGGGCCCGCGCTACGGAAAGATCATGAAGGCGTTGGCCGCCACGATTCAATCGATGAGCCAAGAAGATATCAACGCTTTCGAGAAAGCCGGAACGTTTACCTTGATGGTAGATGGACAGGAGGCCGTTTTGGAGCGTACGGATGTAGAGATCATCTCTGAGGATATCCCGGGTTGGTTGGTCGCTAATGAAGGTCGCTTGACAGTCGCTTTGGATATTACCGTAACCGAGGATTTGCGTAAGGAGGGGCTGGCCCGTGAGTTGGTGAATCGTATCCAAAACTTGCGTAAGAGCAGCGGTTTCGATATAACGGATAAGATCCATGTATCCATTCTTTCTTGCGAGGAGATGGATGAGGCGATCCATGATTATAAGGATTATATCGCTAACCAAGTATTGGCGGAATCTATCGAAATCATGGATAATGCGATCAGCGACGCTACGGAACTCGATTTCGAGGACTTTAAATTGTCCGTAAAGATCGAGAAAGCTTAAAAATAGAATAGCATTTCTTGCGGAAGAATTAGGAATGAAATATAGGAAAATCGATAATTATATTATCTTTGCATGCAAAGAAGAAATAATATGATTTTATATTCATTCTTAATTCTTCTTTTTGATTGATATTTGAACGATTGTTGAACCTAAATTTTTTTTAGAACCATGGCAGAGAAGACAAGATATTCAGACGCTGAGCTCGAGGAGTTCCGCGCTATTATATTAGAGAAACTGGAAATCGCGAAGAGGGATTACGAGCTTTTGCGATCAGGGGTTACGAATTCCGACGGTAACGACGTGGCTGATACGTCTCCTACATTCAAGGTGCTGGAGGAAGGTGCTTCTACGTTATCGAAGGAAGAGGCGGGCCGTTTGGCGCAACGCCAGATGAAATTCATCCAGAATTTGCAGGCCGCTTTGATCCGTATCGAGAATAAGACCTACGGTATTTGCCGGGAGACTGGTAAATTGATCCCGAAAGAAAGGCTACGTGCCGTGCCTCATGCGACTTTAAGTATCGAAGCAAAACAAGGAGGTGCAAAGTAAATGAGATATTCTAAAGGTTGGGGAGCAGTGTTAATCATAATACTGCTCCTTCTTATTGACCAAGCGCTGAAAATATGGATTAAGACCCACATGCAGTTGCATGAGAGTATAGAGATAACTCCGTGGTTTTATCTCTATTTTACCGAGAATCCGGGTATGGCATTCGGTATAGAGGTGATTGGGAAATTATTCCTTTCCGTATTCCGTATCGTGGCTGTATTGTTTATCGGATATTATTTGTATAAGCTGGTTAAAGAAAATTATAAATTCGGTTTTATTGCCTGTATATCTTTGGTTTTCGCGGGGGCGGTGGGAAATATAATCGACTCGATATTCTATGGCGTGATCTTCGACCATAGTTTCGGGCAACTCGCTACTTTTATGCCGGAGGGAGGTGGTTATGCCTCTTGGCTGCATGGTAAGGTGGTGGATATGTTCTATTTCCCATTGATAGAGACCGTATTCCCTGATTGGGTTCCGATCTGGGGTGGACAGGAGTTCGTTTTCTTCCGTCCGATCTTTAATTTGGCGGACTCGGCGATTTGCATGGGAGTTTTCCTTTTGTTAATATTTTATCGGCATACTTTGTCGGCTAGCCTTTCGAAAGAAGAGAAATAAATGCGGAGAAAATTACGGATATATGGTATGGCTTTATTAGCCACGACGTTGCTGGCGGCATGTAGTAAGGTTCCGGATGGTATTCTGTCGGAGAAAAAGATGCAGGGTGTCTTGACGGATATGTTGCTGGCTGAGGCCATGGTAAATGTGGATTATAATACTTATAAATCCGATACCATGAAGCTTGCCTTGTATGAGTCTGTATTCCGTAAGCATGATATTACACAAGCGGTGTATGATAGCTCGTTGGTGTGGTACGGCCGTAACTTGGATATTTATATGGAGGTCTACAACCGGGTCTTGGCCGATCTTAATAAACGGATCAATAACTTAGGGGATGTGCAGGCGGACGCTGCGCCGGTATCGAACCGGGATTCTGTGGATATTTGGCCTCGCCGTTCTTATCTGGTCTTGTCTCCTACCTCTGTATTTAATGGGGTGACTTTCGATATACGTCCGGAAACGAATTATTCCTCGGGCAGTAGTTTCGTGCTGGGCATGCGTGTCTGGGGATTGAATAACAAAATGGCTTATGAGCCGGAGGTACGTTTAAGTGCGGACCAAGGTGATACGACCTTGACGGTGAATAGTAAGATCACGAAAGATGGATATCACGAGACGATCTTGAAGACTATACCAACTAAGAAAGTAAAGCGTGTGTTTGGATATATCCGTATGGATAATATGGATACGACTTATTATAAGGTGTATATAGATAGCTTAAGCTTGATGAAATATAACTATGGTAAGGAGCTTGCCGAATTACCTAAGGATTCTATTAAGTAATCTCTCTATTTGTTTATTGTACTTATGAGAAGAATTGCCGCTCATTACGTTTGGTGTAAGCAGGTTTATCGTATGCATTATATCGAACTGGATGATAATGGTGTGTTTCATGGTGTTTACCCGTTGAATGAGGAGATAGCTGGAACCGCTTTTTATGATGGAGTGCTGGTGCCGGTTCTTTCCTCGGAACCGGCGATTGGTTTTAAGCAGGTGATGGGATCTTGGCCGGCGTTAACCGAAAAGATTACGCCGGGTTGTTCAGTCCATATATATCGTTTAAGCGGGATTCCCTTGGCGTCTGCGAAACTCGGCACAGACCACGGCTGTAGCGATAGCCACATTGAGAGACTCTGAGGTGTCTCTTCCTTCCGGATAGTTCGGGATATACAATTTTTCGTTTACAAAAGCCTCGATGGCGGGACGTATTCCATTTCCTTCATTACCCATTATCAAGATACCGTTTCCGGATAAGGTTTTCTCATATAAGTTTTCTCCGCCAAGGAAGGTGCCGTATAAAGGTATGGCTTGGGCAGATTGGGCCTGTAAGAACGTTTCCAGATCAGTGTAATGTATTTTTACGTGGGCGAGCGCACCCATAGTGGCTTGTACGGTTTTTGGACTGAAAACATCGGCGGTATCTTTGCTGCATACGATATGGGAAATACCGAACCAGTCCGCTAACCGGATGATCGTACCTAAGTTGCCCGGATCTTGGATTCCGTCTAATGCGAGAACAAGCTCCTTTTTCGGCGTTATTTCCGTTATATCCCAATTGGGGCGTTTAAAGATTGCGAGTACATCTTGGGGATTTTTCAGGAAGCTGGCTTTACGAATATCATCTTCTTCCGCTACCAATAACTCCTTGGCCGGAATATCGCCTTGTGTAGCCATCCAAGATGGCTTGGCTATTAATAACTCACATTCAAAGGCCGGTAACATATCGGCTACCAATTTATTTCCTTCGGCTACAAAAACATTATTTTCATTCCGGAATTTCTTTAATTCCAGAGAACGGATGTATTTGACTTTGGTCTTGCTTAGCATCTTAGTTCTTTTTACAAAACAAAAGTACGGTAAATTCTTTAAATTCCAGTACATTCGCGATCGTAAAAAGCTTGGAATGATGAATCGATCTCTACGTATATGCTATTTTATCTGTATCGTACTACTGCTAGCCTCTTGTAGTACGACCAAGTTTGTGCCGGATGGGGAATATTTGCTGGATAAGGTGGAGATCGTGTCGGATAACAAGGATTATAAGTCTGCGGATTTAAAATCTTATCTTAGGCAGCAACCAAACTTCAAGGTGTTTGGTCTGATGAAGTGGCAGTTGTTTGTCTATGATTGGTCTGGTAAGAATGAGAAGAAATGGATCAATAAACAGTTACGTAGGATTGGTGAGCCTCCCGTGGTGCTGGATACGATGTTGGTGGAACAGTCCGCCATGGAACTAGAGCGTTTTTACATTAATAAAGGGTATGTCCATGCGGATGTATCAACGACGATCGATACGGCACGCCATAAGAAAGCGGTTGTAACTTACCATATAAAGGCGAACGATCCGTATAGGATACGCAATTACACGATGAAGTTCCCCGATCCGAAAATTGATAGTTTGGCACATCTGAAAGCGCCTCGCCGCTCTCCCTTAGCTTCTGCGTTCCGGTCCTCACAGGAAGAGTATAACCAATTAGTTAAGGAAGGAACTTTATTTGACCGGGATATATTGGACAAGGAGCGGGAGCGTATTACGACCTTACTTCGCTGGAACGGGTATTATGGTTTTAATCGGGATTATTTAGGATATATCGCTGATAGTTCTTTTAACCAAAATGTCGTGGATCTTGATATGTCCATGAAACCTTATCGGAAGGTGTTGCCCAATGGGTCGGTAGAGGATCAGCCGCATCGTCAGTATTATATTAAGGATGTAACGGTCTTAACCGATTATAATCCGATGGGGGTAGGAGAGGACGCTAGTTTCATGGCTACAGATACGATGCTCAGCGCAGGGGTGAATATCGTATATGGCCGGAACGGGAAGAGTATCCGTCCGAGCGTGCTCCGGAGGAGTACTTATATTCGTCCGGGGCAATTATTTAGTGAGAAGAATATAGAGCAGACCTATTCAGCGTTCGCTTCTCTAAGGGCTTTGAGGAATGTAAATATACGTTTTACGGAAGTAGAGGAGCGGGATACGATGAAGTTGGATTGTTACATTCTCACTTCTCCTGCGAAGATAAATACGGTGGGAGTGGATTTGGAAGGTACTAACTCGGCGGGTGATTATGGGTTTGCCTCCAGCTTGAATTATCAGCATAGGAATATCTTCCGAGGATCGGAGCTGTTCTCGGCGAGGGTGAGAGGGGCTTACGAGGCGTTATCCGGAAATAAGGCGAATGGCTTTGGTAATTACTGGGAGTTAGGTGCGGAAGGGTCCTTGCTGTTTCCTCGTTTCTTGTTCCCGTTCTTGAGTTCGGATTTTCGTAGGCGGCTACGTGCGTCAACTGAAGCGAAAATAAGTTACAACCTGCAAAAACGTCCGGAGTATACGAGGGCGATTCTATCTGGTGGTTGGAGTTATATTTGGCAAGATCGGGGCAATACACAGGCACGCCATACCTTTAAGCTTGTAGACTTGAATTATGTGTATTTGCCGGATAAGAATATGGACTTTATCAATAGCTTGCCGGATTATATGGTGTTGTATAACTATACGAACCATTTTATCATGAGTTCGGGATATACTTATTCCTTCAGTAATTATTCTCCCCAGAATCGTTTGAGAAACACGCATTCCCTACGTGCGTCGGTCGAGGTCGCAGGGAATTTGTTGAGTGCCTTTTCGCATCTTACGGGGGCGAAGAAAAATGATGACGGTTATTATGAGTTGTTTGGTACGGAATATGCGCAATATGTGAAATTGGATTTCGATTTTAGTAAAGGAATCGTGCTTGACAGTCGTAACAAGTTAGCTTTCCATATAGGAGTGGGAGTGGGGATGGCTTATGGTAACTCAAACTATTTACCTTTTGAGCGTGCTTATTTCTCGGGGGGAGCGAATAGTGTCCGGGGATGGTCTGTACGAGAGTTAGGTCCGGGTAGTATGGAAGTTGACAGCACGACTTCTTTCGCTCTTCAATCGGGGGATATCCGCTTGGATTTGAACTTGGAATATCGAACGAAACTTTTTTGGAAGTTTGAATTGGCGGCTTACATAGATGCCGGAAACATATGGACCCGGAATGTATCAGATGAACGCTATAAGGCTGGAAACTTTGATTTCTCTCGTTTTTATAAGGAGATCGCTGTTTCCTATGGTTTGGGACTTCGTTTGGACTTTGATTTCTTTCTACTACGTTTAGATACAGGCTTCAAGGCTTATAATCCTCAGGAGAAAAAGTCTAGGCGTTGGGCGATAACCCGTCCTAATTTCAAGGATAATTTCGCCTTGCATTTTGCCGTTGGTTATCCATTCTAAATTCAATATGTAAAAAAGTGTACTAAAAGTTTGCAAGGAAAAGAAAAATCCTTACCTTTGCACCACGAAAATAAGGATGGTCAGGTAGCTCAGCTGGATAGAGCAACAGCCTTCTAAGCTGTGGGTCCTGGGTTCGAATCCCAGCCCGATCACGAGGGAGATTCTAAAAGAGTCTCCCTTTTTTGTTATAATCAGATGCCAGTTTTTTTCTTTTGCTTGTTTTGATCGTTGTTTATTGATCTTTTATGGAAAACTTTGAGTGTTATCTATCGGTTATTATATAGAAGATTTCGAGATAGAATTTCATAATTTTGTTTTTGATGGGATAAGGGCTATTAAGCAGGATTCCTGTATTTGAGATTAAACAGATTGTAAATATTTAAAAAGTAGATAAGATGGAAACATTTGACGATATCATTAAAGGGGATAAACCTGTATTGGTGGATTTTTTTGCGACATGGTGCGGCCCGTGTAAGGTGTTGAGTCCGACGGTCGAGGCATTGGGGAAGGAGTTGGCGGGACAAGTGCGTGTCCTTAAAATTGATGTAGATAAGAACGAGGCACTTGCCAGACAGTTGAGGATTCAATCTGTACCCACTTTGATCATCTTCAAGAAAGGTGAGATCATATGGCGCTCTTCCGGCGTGATGGACTACGGAAGCCTTTTACAGAAGGTGCAAAGCTATATTGATTAAAAGCCGTTCATCGGGATCAATACCGTCGGGATCAATAAAAGGAATCCAAGGATCACTAGGACAAGGATGAACTTCCATGCCCATTTGAACCATTTATCATACGGGATACGGCTTACTCCTAGAACCGCTATCAGGACACCTGATGTGGGAGTTATCAGGTTCGTGAAGCCATCGCCAAACTGAAAGGCCATGACGGTGGCCTGCTTGGATAAACCGATCAACTCCGAGAATGGGGCCATGATAGGCATGGTAAGGGCCGCTTTGGCGCTTCCGGAAGGAATAACTAAATTGATAAGCGTTTGAATAACGTACATCATCCCGACCGTAGCTACTTGTCCCAAACCTTCCATCCCTTTCGCTAGGTTAAAGAGAATCGTATCGATCACTTTACCGTCTTGCAGGATTACGATAATACCTCCAGCCAAGCCAACGACTAAGGCGGCGCTCATAATATCCTTGCAGCCCTCTAAAAATAGTTTCACAAGCTCATTCGGATTGCGTCCATTGGCAATTCCCGCCGCTATGCCCAAGGCGAAGAACAAGGTCGCTATTTCCATAATATACCAACCGTAGCCCATTACGCCTGTTATCAAGAAAAAGATCGTGAAGAATAAAAGGTTCAATATATATAAGTGCACGGTTTTTCGTAGGGCAAATATCGAGCAGATCACGAACGCTACGCTAAGAATCGGAATTAAGGGTAGTCCCTTGATTACGCTATTTCCTATTTTTAAGGATGTCTGGGGATAATAGATCGAAAAGATAACGAGTACGATAGTCAATAGGACGAAACTGATCCATGCGGCTTTCGGGGTTCTGTATACGATTTCCAAGGAATTGGTACTATGCAAATCTCTCCAATATTGATCATCCTCATAGACTGGAGACAATTGAGGGTTCTTTTTTACCTTGGCGGCATAACGCAATATCCATGTGAAGCCTACCGCATTGATAATACACCAGCAAACGATGCGATACTCGATACCGGAGAAAAGAGGAATCCCCGCCAAGCCTTGCGCTATACCGATCGTGAAAGGGTTTAAAATCGCTCCGGCGAAACCTAATCCCGCCGCTATAAAAACCATACATACGCCAGTTATGGAATCGTACCCCATAGATATCGCCATCGGGACCAAGACCAGACAAAAAGCGATGGTTTCCTCACTCATCCCGAATACGGCTCCGAATAGGCTGAAAAGTAGCATGATAGCAGTTAATAAGAAATTGTCCACACCTATTTTACGAAGGATAGGGTTGTTCTCCATTTTGCGTGCTTTCCGCAGGAAACTGACTGTTCCGATATCAAATGCCTTACTGTCGTTCACGATCCAGAATGCACCACCGATGATGAGGATGAAGACAATGATATCCGCCTTGTCCACAAATCCTTTATAAAAGGCGGAGAGTACTTCCCATGTTTGAGGTACGCTTTCCACGGATTCATATACAACGGTTCGCTCTCCGTCCGGGCTGATACTTTCCGTATATTGCCCACCGGGAATAACCCATGTCAATATGGCGCAAAATAAGATGATGTAAAAAATGATTACGTAAGTGTGGGGTATTTGTCTCTTTTTCATGATTCTGTTTTTTCGTCTTCTTCTGTTAATATTCCGATCTCGGGAAGGATAGCCCGGGCCTCACGGTCACTAAGCGTATCTACGTCTTTGAGTTTACGTTGGATGGCACGGGTACGGGTACCTAAAACCTCTTCTATTTGCCCGCTGGCGGTTTGCAAGTTCTTTTGGGCTTTCTCGAGCATACCGCCTACTTTCTCGAATTCTTTTTTCACGGCCCCTAAGATCGTCCATACCTCCCCTGAGTGCTTTTGGATCGCCAATGTACGGAAGCCCATTTGTAAACTGTTTAGTATGGCCGCTAGGGTAGTGGGACCTGTTACGACTACCTTGTAGTTTCGTTGCAAGTCCTCCAATAAAGCGGAACGGCGTACGACCTCGGCGTAAATGCCCTCGAACGGCAGGAACATAATGCCGAAATCGGTCGTGGCGGGAGGCGCCAGATATTTGTCCGAAATATCTTTAGCCATCTTCTTGATCGTTGTCTCCAATAATTTTCCGGCTGTCTCGATCGCTTGGGAATCTGCGGCATCGTAAGCGTCTAGGAGCTGTTCGTATACATCTTTCGGGAATTTAGCGTCTATGGGAAGGTATACGAATTCTCGGGCATCATCCCGCCCGGGGAGCTTGACCGCAAATTCAACGACCGCATCCGAACCTTTCCGGGTATGTACATTCGCCTCGTATTGCTCTGGTGCCAATAACTGCTCCAATAACATACTGAGTTGGATCTCCCCGATATTTCCCCGGGTCTTAACATTACTAAGTACCCGTTTTAATCCGCCTACATCCTGCGCTAAGGTTTGCATCTCGCCCAGTCCTTTTTGTACACTTTCTAATTGTTCGGTGACTAAACGGAAAGATTGCCCGATACGGTCGTTCAATGTCTTTTGAAGTTTCTCGTCTACGGTGACTCGGATTTCTTCCAGTCTTTTTTCCGTGTTATCCACTAATCTCTGCTGGCGTTCGTCCAAGGCGGCGAATTTCTCTTTCTGCAACCTGTTAAAAGAATCGATACCACGTTCGAAAGCTTCCCTGAACTCGTTCATGGAATGAGCCAGTTCTTCTCGGTTATCTTTCGCTACCAAACGGCTTTCTTCCCGGTTCAGGCGGAAGTCTTCCCTAAAGTTTTTCTCGATACGGTCGAACGAGCGTTGTATCTCGTTTAGCAACTTTTCCAGGTCTTCTTTGTTATTATTTAGCTGTTTAGGACGCAAAAGGATTTGCATCACGATGATTATAAGAAGTCCGCCGATAATAATCCAATCCATCTGTTTTTGATTTTGACGTCAAAGATAGGTAATCTGTATTTTGCAACAGCAGTTAAATAGAGTTAAATAAAAGAACATTGTTTATTTTCGTTTGTTTTATCGACAGAAAGCTGCTTATATTTGTGCAGCCAACTTAAGTAAGACTATTAAATTTACATACAAAGATGGCAAAAGTAACATTAAAAGGTAACGAGATTCATACGAACGGCGAGTTGCCGAAAGTTGGGACAGAGGCTCCGGACTTCAAGGGTGTAAAAAGTGATTTATCCGAATTGTCGTTAAGCGACTTGAAAGGAAAGAAAGTGGTGATAAATGTTTTCCCGAGCTTGGATACAAGTGTATGTGCGGCATCGGTAAGACGCTTCAATAAAGAAGCCGCTTCGCATCCGGATACGGTGGTATTAGCTGTTTCTAAAGATTTACCTTTTGCGCATGGACGTTTCTGTACTACGGAAGGTATTGATAAGGTGATTACATTGTCAGTGTTCCGGTGTTCATGTTTTGAGGATAAGTATGGGATGCTTCTGGTAGACGGTCCGCTGAAAGGGTTATTAGCCCGTGGCGTGATAGTGGTCGATGGAGCTGGTAAGGTGGTTTATGAGGAACTTGTTCCCGAGATTACTACCGAACCGAATTACGATGCGGCTTTAGCTGCATTGAAATAAATGTAGTAGATTATTGTTTTTCATTGGTTAAAGTTAAGGGTTAGTGTAGGAGGCCGTCGGATGTGAATCCCGCGGCCTTCGTTTTTGTGTGAAGAGGCTAAAGTTTTCCTTCCAGCTCGTCGACGATTTGCCCATCGAAGAGATTGATGATACGGTCGGCGTAGGTTGCGTCATGTTGCGAGTGTGTCACCATGACGATCGTAGTCCCTTCGCCATTCAGTTGACTGAGTAATTTCATAATTTCAAGACTGTTTTTAGAGTCGAGGTTTCCAGTCGGTTCGTCCGCCAATATCAGCATAGGTTTACCTACGACGGCGCGAGCGATGGCGACACGTTGCTGCTGGCCGCCGGAGAGTTGCTGCGGATAATGTTTGGCACGTTGGCTGAGGCGTACTTTGCGCAGGATGTCGAGTACTTGTTGTTTGCGCTCAGCCTTGGGGATGCCGAGGTATTTCAATTGGAGGTCTACGTTTTCCTCGACTGTAAGCTCGTCAATGAGATTGAAGCTTTGGAAGACGAAACCAATGCGTCCCTTGCGATAGCGTGTACGGTCTTTCTCCTTTAGGTGTCCCACCTCTTCGCCTTCTAATAGATAGCTGCCCTCGTCCGGGTTATCTAGCAGGCCGAGAATATGCAGCAGGGTTGATTTGCCGCATCCGCTGGGTCCCATGATGGCGATAAACTCGCCCTTTTTCACTTCCATGCTTATGCCATTGAGCGCGATGGTTTCTACTTCTTCCGTCCGGAAGTTTTTGCTGAGGTTCTTTATTTGAATCATGACTTGTCTTGTTTTTGTGAGAATGTATACCTATTATAGAATGTTGCTTTTATTCGGTCCGGATACTTTTGATGGGGTTACGGCGGGCGACTTTCAAGGTTTGCCCGATGATTGACACGAAAGCGATGGCTATGGTTGCCAAAACTGCTGCGGTTATGAGATGCCACGGAAAGGCGATGCGGTTATAGAACGACTCTAAACTGATTTGAACCGCTTTCACGCTGATGGGCAGGGCAAAACAAGCGGCAAGCAACGAGAGTGCCATGAATCGTTTGGAAAGTTCCCATACCGCGCCACTTGTCTCGGCTCCCATCACCTTGCACAAGGCGATCCGTTTGCTTTGCTGTTCGGTGTAGCTTATCGACATGGCCAGCAGTCCCAAGGCAGAGATGAGAATGGAGATGGTCATGAAGCAAAGGACAAGCATCATCATGTTCTTCTCATGGGTTAAATCCTTGTCCATATAATCGTCGATATAATCGGCTTCCAAGTCTTTCGGCATCCCGATCACTTCTTTGGACACTTCCCGGCAAGTACGGCGGATGGCGGCTAAGGCTTCTGCCCGATCGCCTTGTATCTTGACGATTTGACGGATGATGTAGCCTTGTGGATCTAGTATCATAACGGCTCCATGCGAATCGGATAGGGGAGTAGCTAATGCGCTTAGCGAACGATAGTCGCGGATGACACCGCAGACGTTATATCGGTAGCCGCCCTTGTCATCCTTTTTTCCAAAATGGGGTCTGTTGGATGAAAGTTGGTAACGACGGCAAGTCTCTTCCGTTACCCAAACCATGCCGGGCAGTGGGTCAGACCAACGTTCTACCACTTCGAAGCCCAACAGCCGGAATGCGGTACTGTCCATATCCGAAAGGTGGAGCCACGAGTATCCCTCTTCTTCCGGTTGTTGTACACCATCGTGACCGGTGATGAAAGGCAGTTTTCGTGCTAACGCTACTTCTGTCACTTGGGGTAATGCCTGTAAGCGTTTCTGGAGGATGACTTGCTTGTCGTAGGTATGTCCTAATTCCCATGTCTTGACAAATACAAAGTCTGTATTATAACCGGTCGGCAGGGTGGCAAGGTGGTATATTTGGAAGGCCATGGTGAGTCCCAAGGTGATGAGTACCGTGCTGATGACATTCTGCACGATGATGAACAAACGGCTGAACAGTTGCTTGTTGTGCATTCGGAAATTTCCTTTTACGATATCTATCGGACTGTATTTGTAGGTGATAATGGCTGGTAACAATCCCGATATGCCAGCGATTCCTACCCATAGCAACAGTGAATAGGCTACTATCGCCGGTGAAGAGACCAAAGTGATCCGGGTGGAGAGCAAGTACTCGAAATAGGGTTTTGCGATGATGGCAACTAAGCAACCGCCGATGAAACAACCGGTTGTGAAGATGGCGGACTCTGCGAGGTAGCGCAATACGATTTGCCCCGCCGAGTCACCCATCAACCGGCGGGTTGCCATTTCATGGGCTCGTTTGCTGGTTTGCGATACAGTTAGGTTGATGTAATTGAAGATAGCCGAGAGGAGCAACACGAATGCTAACGAGAACAAGACTTGTACCTGTTTTCGTGTTCCATTGCGGAAAGGGCCATATTGGTTCAGGGGAGAAAAATAAATCTCGTCCATGCGTGTCACCGAAGAACCCCAAAAGAGCCCGTTCGTACTGTTGTCCTCTTGCCAGTATTCCCAATAGTCTTTATACTGATCGAGTAGTTTACGGGTAACGACATCGGCAGTTGCCCCTTCTTCCAGCGTGATGAATATTTGTGTTGAGCCGAAATTGTCCATTCTAGGATAATTCTTTTCTGCCAATTGGAAAGGAACCAAGATGTCTACCGGTTTCAACAGCTCTGTCGAGCTGAAAGCCGGGAGAACCCCAATGACCCGTAGCGGTGTCTGGTTCAAGTACATCACGGTACGGCCGATCGGATTTTCATTCCCGAATACTTTGTGGGCGAATGGCTCGGAGAGGATGACCTCGTCTGTCCCGATCAGTGCTTTGTTGCGGTCGCATCCGATGAGCGTATAGTTGAGCATCTGGAAAAAATTAGGATCTGCCGCGATGCCGTTTACTTGATAATATTGGTTGTCTACCATGAAGTCGGCCGCTTCAATATGGATCAGGCGTGTCCACTCTTTTATTTCCGGAATGGAAGGGAACAATTCCGGGGCAGTCCCGGTTGTCATACCGATCCCATCTCCATAGCCGACAGCATATAATTGGTGAGAGTACGATTGATTGTTACCGATATTAAATTCGGTGTCGGCATACGAGGTCAGAAGGATGACAACTCCCAGTGCGATAGCTAATCCGAAGAACTGGATGGCTGTGTAGAGTTTGTTGCGGCCGAGAAAGGTAAAGTACGATTTCATATTTTGCTTGTTTTTGATACAAAGGTATAGAGCGGTTGGCATCTGGCAAGGGCTTGGATGCCCGGTTGCGGTAGTTTGTATGAAAATCATACACCCGCTTGTATGATATTCATACAGCCTTTTTCCGTACCTTTATCCCCGATAAAAGAGATAAAGGAAAACAAACGAATCGGATATGGCGAATTACGGGACAATATTGGTGGTAGATGACAATCCGGCGATTCTTACGGCGGTTAAGATCTGCTTGGCCGGTGAGTTTGACAGGGTATTGACACTCGCTTCTCCCGACACGCTTCTTACGGTATTGGCACAAGAGGTGGTGGACGGGATTTTGCTCGACATGAACTTCACGCAAGGGGGAAACTCCGGACAAGACGGCTTGCTTTGGCTTCGGGCGATCCACAAGAAGCATCCGGCTATCCCGGTGGTACTGGTGACGGCATACGCTGATATCAAGTTGGCGGTGCGTGGTTTGAAGATGGGGGCGGCAGACTTTGTTGCCAAGCCGTGGGATAATCAAGAGCTGATCCGTGTCTTAAAAGATGCGATTGATGCCGGGCGTAAAGTGGTTCCATTGGAACAGGTCGAGGCGGAGCATGTGAGCAAGGTGGTGGAGCGTTGCCACGGCAATATCAGCCGGGCCGCCGAATTGTTGGGAATTACCCGGCAGACGTTGTATGCTAAAATAAAAAAGCGATGATGTTGATAGGCACTTTGGGAGTCGTTGTCGTTCTCTTTATCGGATGGTTCTACCGCCATCAGGTATTGTTGAGAGACCGGTCGCATCTGATGCGTGAGGCGATTCGTAACCAAGAATTTACGTTCCGTCTTCCTGTGAAAGGCCTGTTCTTCGGGGAGCGGGCGTTGCAAGAGGCCCTTAACGAGACGGGTAGGGACATCGGGCGGTTGCTTGCCCGCAATGAGGTGGAATCGTGGCAACGGCTGACCCGTGTGCTTACGCATGAGATTATGAATGCCACTACGCCTATCGCCAGTATCAGTCAGGCCTATCTGGAGCATCCCGCGATTGCCGGGACGGTTTACGAGGAGGGGATCCGTGCCATTCACGATACCAGCCGGGGACTTGCCTTGTTCGTGGACAGTTACCGGAAACTGGCGGAACTGCAAGAACCTGTTATCGGAGAGGTCTATTTGAATGATTTTATGGAAGGGATCCGGGCTCTTTATCCCGATTTAGAGTGGCATCTTTCCATCCCTTTGTCTGCTACGATGTGTACGGATCAGAATATGTTGCGGCAAGTGCTGATTAACCTGATCCGGAATGCTTGCGAGGCAGGGGCTACGACCGTGGATGTGCGTTGGAAGAAGGGGTTGTGGGTCAGCAACAATGGTGCGCCTATTCCGGTGGCTATCGAACGGGAGATTTTTATTCCTTTCTTCACGACTAAAAGGACGGGTTCCGGTATCGGCTTGTCGCTTTCCCGGCAGATGATGGTGCGGCAAGGCGGGGATCTTTGTTTGGCGCAGCGCTCTGTGCCGGGTTATCAAGTGACGTTTATAATTTCTTGCGTAGGATAAATTTAGGATAGGATATGAATCGGAAAATACTTCAGCTGGCCATACCTTCTATCGTCTCCAATATAACCGTGCCTTTGTTGGGCCTGGTGGATGTGGCGATCGTAGGGCATCTGGGATCGGCGTCGTACATTGGGGCGATCGCCGTGGGCGGGATGCTGTTTAACATGATCTATTGGATATTCGGCTTTCTCCGGATGGGGACAAGTGGGATGACCGCCCAAGCCTATGGGAAACGGGACTTGACGGAGGTAGTCCGGACCTTGCTGCGGGCTGTCGGGGTAGGGCTTTTGATCTCCCTCGGGCTTTGGATCCTTCAATCCCCGATCCTGAGGGGTGCGTTTGTTTTGATCGACGCGACGGAGGAGGTGAAGCGATGGGCCTCTCTCTATTTTAATATCTGTATCTGGGGAGCGCCGGCCATATTGGGTTTATATGGCTTTGCCGGTTGGTTCATCGGTATGCAGAATTCTCGTTTCCCGATGTTTATCGCTATCACGCAGAATATCGTGAATATTGTGGCCAGCCTATGTTTCGTGTTTGTGCTGGGTATGAAGGTGGAAGGTGTAGCGCTGGGAACACTGATCGCCCAATATGCGGGCCTCTTCATGGCGTTTGCTCTTTGGTTGAAATATTATGGGCGTCTGAAAGCGTATATCGATTGGAATGGTCTTTGGGGTGGGGAGGAGATGCGTCGCTTCTTCTCGGTCAATAGTGATATATTTTTCCGGACCTTGTGTTTGGTCGCTGTTACTACCTTCTTTACTTCTACAGGTGCGAGACAAGGGGATGTGATATTGGCCGTAAATACCTTGTTGATGCAGTTGTTTACCTTGTTCTCTTATATAATGGATGGTTTCGCTTATGCGGGAGAGGCATTAGCCGGCCGGTTTATTGGGGCTAAAAACGATGTGGGGTTACGTAGATGCATTCGTTTATTGTTTCTATGGGGAATCGGCCTCTCTTTATCATTCACGATTCTTTATGCGTTTTTGGGGAGGGATTTTCTGGGGCTGTTGACGAACGATACCTCGGTCATTGAGGCTTCCGGGGATTATTTCTATTGGGTATTGGCGATCCCTTTATGTGGATTCTCCGCTTTCCTTTGGGACGGTATCTTTATCGGGGCCACGGCTACACGCCAGATGCTTTACTCGATGCTTGTGGCCTCGGCTACTTTCTTTATTATTTATTACCTGTTTTATCGATCGATGGGAAATCATGCGTTATGGATGGCTTTCCTTGGATATCTCTCCTTGCGAGGTGGTATGCAATGGATACTTTGGCGATATAGGAAGATTACAATGCCCATTATAAGCAACTGACAATGCCCATTGTAATAAATAAAGAAAGCGAGACTTCTATCTGGTTGATAATCAAGTCTCGCCTTCTTTGTTATGTGGAATGATAATTGTTTATCGTTGTCTGTATGAGATCAATTCTTCTGGGTTGAATCGTCCGATATAACCCTGATGTTTCTCTATCTCAGCCTCTACGTAATTGGTGTAAACAACTGCGGACTTAGCGAACAGCTCCGGCGCTTTCGTCGCATCTTGGATCAATAGATGAGCCATGATGATATCAGCGGCCATCTCCATCAAGCGGCGAGCCACGAAATCGAGTAATTCCTGATCTTGAGACTCTTTTACTTTCGCCATGCTAGCCTCGAACTTATTAGCCATCTCTACTAAACGAGCCTTCAGCGGTTCCATCTCGGCAGAGCAAGGGATCGCCTCGAATTCACGGATGGTAGCCAGGTAAGACCCGTTTGTCACGTAACGTATGGCCGCTACGGTCTGCAATTGCGTCGTGCCTTCATAGATGGAGGTGATACGGGCATCGCGGTAGATACGTTGGCAAGCATACTCCATCATAAAACCGGAACCTCCGTGTATTTGGATGCAATCATAGGCATTCTGGTTGGCGTATTCGGAATTCATACCTTTTGCCAACGGGGTGAAAGAATCCGCCAATTTGGCGTATTGCTTCTGTTCCTTACGCTCTTCCGGAGTCAGTTTACGCTCACGGGCGATGTCGTCCAGTGCCTTGTAAATATCAACGTAACGAGCGGTTTGGTATAACAACGCACGTCCGGCATCCAGCTTCGCTTTCATGATGGCGAGCATGTCGTAAACAGCAGGGAAGTCGATGATTGCCTTACCGAACTGCTTGCGGTCTTTGGCGTAGGCTAATCCTTCGTTGTAAGCGGCTTGGCTGAGGCCTACCGATTGTGCGGCGATACCTAGGCGCGCGCCGTTCATCAAGGCCATCACGTATTTGATCAAGCCCAGTTTGCGATCGCCACAAAGCTCTGCTTTCGCGTTCTTGTAAACTAATTCGCAAGTAGGAGAGCCGTGGATTCCCAATTTATTCTCGATACGGCGTACGTTTACGCCCCCTTCCTGTTTGTCGTAGATAAACATGGACAAACCACGTCCATCCTTGGTACCTTCCTCGGAACGGGCCAATACGAGGTGAAGATCCGCGTCGCCATTCGTGATGAATCGTTTTACGCCGTTCAACCGCCAGCAATTCTCTTTCTCGTCGAAGGTAGCCTTTAGCATCACGGATTGCAGGTCGGAGCCAGCGTCCGGCTCGGTCAGGTCCATAGACATGGTTTCTCCCGCGCAGATACGTGGGATGAAACGGCTGTGCTGATCCTCGTTGCCGAACTCATATAAGGTTTCGATACAATCCTGTAATGACCAGATATTACCGAAGCCTGCGTCAGCCGCCGCTACGATCTCCGCGCACATGGTGTACGGCGTGATCGGGAAGTTCAAGCCACCGAAACGGCGAGGCATCGTCATACCGTTCAAACCGGCTTTTACCATCGCGTCGAGGTTCTGCTTCGTGCCGGAAGCATATTCCACGCGGCCATTCGCGCAGTGAGGACCTTCGGCATCTACGCCTTCCGCGTTAGGGGCGATAATCTCTCCGGTGATCTCTCCGGTAATCTCCAGCACCTTATCGTACGAGTCTATCGCGTCGGCATAATCTTGCGGTGCGTAGTCGAACTCTTCCTTGTCTCTGTACTCGCGTTCCTTCAGCTCGCAAATACGTTCCATCATCGGATTGTTCAAGTGATACTTGAGTTCCGGTATGTCTGTATAATAATTAGCCATCTTTACTTACTGTTCTTTTTGTAATACTTAATCATCTTAGGAATCACCTCTTCTACCGTACCATTGATTACGTAATCGGCGATCGTGTTGATCGGGGCATTCTCATCATTATTGATCGAAATGATGATACCGGCGTCTTGCATGCCGGCGATATGTTGGATCTGCCCGGAGATACCGCAAGCGATATACAATTTCGGACGCACCGTGACACCGGTCTGACCGATCTGACGGTCGTGGTCGCAGAAACCGGCATCGACAGCCGCACGGCTGGCGCCTACCTCGGCGTGAAGCTCTTTCGCCAAATCGAACAATAAATTAAAGTTCTCCTTGGAGCCTACGCCATAACCTCCGGCCACTACGATCGGAGCGCCTTTCAGGTTGTGCTTCGCTTTCTCTACATGACGGTCGATCACCTTCACCACATAGTCTGTCTCGGGGACATACTTCGCTACGTCGTGGCGGATCACTTCACCTTTATAGTTCTCGTCAAGGACTTCTTTTTTCATCACGCCCTCACGAACGGTCGCCATTTGCGGGCGGTGTTCCGGGTTGATGATCGTGGCTACGATGTTACCACCGAACGCCGGACGGATCTGATATAATAAGTTCTCATAGGTAATACCCGCTTTTTTATCCTCGTGCGAGCCGATCTCCAAAGAGGTACAATCGGCCGTCAAGCCGCTTGTCAAGGCCGAGGATACACGAGGACCCAAGTCGCGACCGATCACCGTAGCGCCCATTAAGCAGATCTGCGGTTTCTCCTCCTTGAACAAATTAATCAAGATGGAAGAATGAGGAAGTGATGTATACGGGAATAAACCCGGAGCGTCGAACACATGAACCTTGTCGACGCCAAAAGGCAATACTTGTTTCTCTATACCCTCAAGGCCGGAGCCGGCAACAATCGCTTCCAGTTGGCAGCCTAATTGATTGGCTAGCTTACGACCTTTGGTCAGAAGCTCAAGACTTACATCGGCAACGCTCGTGCCTTCTGTCTCACAATATACAAATACGTTGTTCATAATCTTATCCGATGGTGTGGTTAGCTAATAGTTCGACAATCAAATCCTCTACATCTTGGTCGGAACCGTAGATCGTCTTGCTTTCCTTGGCCTGGAAGACGATGTTCTGGATCGCTTTTACCTTTGTCGGCGAACCGCTAAGGCCGCATTGAACCAAGTCTCCATTCACGTCGGCTACGCTCCATTCCTGGATATCCAGATACGGGCGGGTCTCGTACAATTCCGGGTAGCGAACGGTCGGTTCTCCATCTTGGTGACAGGCGGGTTGCGTGTTCCGTTCCTGTTTACCCATGGCGTATTTGTACTTCTGTACCAACTTCGCATTACGAGGACGGCAGGGAGCGGCGGAACCATTCACGGTGATTACGATCGGAAGCGGACCTTCCACGGTCTCGACACCCCCGTCGATATGACGTTTTACGGTGATACGTCCGGCCTCTTTATCTACGTTCAGGATTTCCTCGGCATACGTGATCTGGGTCAGTCCCAATTTCTCGGCGACTTGCGGACCTACCTGTGCCGTATCGCCGTCGATCGCTTGGCGACCACCGATGATAATATCATAATCGTTGATTTTCTTGATAGCCGTGGCAAGCGCATAGGATGTGGCAAGCGTGTCGGCTCCGGCAAACGCACGGTCGGTCAACAAAAAACCGCCGTCAGCACCACGATACAAACCCTCGCGGATGATTTCGGCGGCACGTCCCGGGCCCATCGTCAGCAGCGTAACTGTTGTCCCGGGGTAAGCGTCTTTCAAGCGTAACGCTTGTTCCAACGCGTTCAGGTCTTCCGGGTTAAAGATCGCAGGCAAGGCGGCGCGATTGATCGTACCGTCCGCTTTCATGGCGTCCTTTCCCACGTTTCGTGTATCCGGGACCTGTTTCGCTAAAACAATAATTCTTAAACTCATATTATATTAGGAATATTAGATTTTTATGTTGATATAATACTTCTACATTCTTGTTAATCTCGAGGTGCAAAAGTAATCAAACATTCTTTATAACAAAGAACTTTAGTCGGGAAATTGCACACTTCGTATCTGTTTGAGCATGTATTGCCTGTTGATTACTCGTAGCGATGATTGGTTCTCGATCTCTTTACGACTTGTCCGTACACGATCAACGCTATAGCGGAGACCAAGGCTATCGCACCGAAGTAATACCAGATGTAATGAGCGTTTGCGCTTGCCGCGAGCCATTCCTCGTGAGAGGCGAACAGCGTGGGTTCCGGACAGTATTTACTTAAAAGGAATCCAGATAATCCGAATCCGAAGATAGAGGATAAGAAAGAGTGCAAATGGCTGAATCCAAGATAGAGACCTTCTTCTCCTTTGGGTGCTTGCAAGGAGAAATACTCGAGAAAGCGAGGAGAGATGAACGTCTCCGCCAGCCCTTGGAAGACGATACCCACCACCATCATGAAGGCTACGGGATGCATCCCTAAGATCAAGGAATTAGTATCCAGCATATTGCCGGATGCCATGCAGAGGGCGGATACCGGCATGATAAACATCCCTACCGTCATGGAGGTAAGCGCTGTCCGTTTCCGCATCATCCGCGTGACCAGATTGACTGTCAGAACTACGACTAATGGATTTACGTTGGCGTACCAAGAAGGAGAGGCCCCCTCGCCGGCCAAACGAAGCACGTATTTAGGCATCGTGGCATACAGTTGGTGCTGAACCATCCAAAAGCCTGTAATGATGAGGATCAAGATCAATAACCGTCCGTTACTACAAACCTTGATCAGGGCGTTCCAGATTTGCCCGAACGTCTTGCCCTCGCCCGAATGCTGAGTGCTTTTGTAGAAGAACCAGATCGCTATCAATGCGAGGAAGGTCATGCTCGCCGAGAAATAGTTCAAGGTAATCAACCCCTCGTTGCCCAACGCCTCACGAAGCGGCTTCACGATGGTCTTCCCGGAGAAGGCCCCGATATTTACCATCGCGTAGAAGATAGAGAAACCCTTCGCCCGGGTTTCCGGCGTAGTCTCTTTAGCGACTGTACCGGAGATAACGCTCTTGATAAAAGCCCCGCCGCATACGATCAAGGCCATGATAGGGATAATGCCGTACTGAAGATTGCTCTCCAGCAATCCCGTAAAGGTAGTCGTCGTGCTGTATTCAACAAGTCCGGCGGATTGAAGCCAAGTAGGGTAAACTGCCAGTCCTAGATAACCACAAGTTAACAAAGTGAAAGCCAGTAGCATCGAGTTGCGGAAACCGATCTTATCGGCCAATGCTCCGGCGAACGTGGGCAGCAAATACAAACAGGCGGAAAAGATACCGGCGATGCTGGCAGCCTGAATGTCGTTAAAGCCTAAGATGCGGCTAAGATAAAGGGTGATAACGATAAATACGCCATAATAAGCGGCTCGCTCGAACAACTCGACGGTGTTCGCCACCCAGAACGCTTTACTGAACTTGATTTTCTCTTGTTTCTTAGTTGTCATGATATTTTTATTTAGTAAGATAGATTAGATAGATTAGATGGATAAGTAAAAGAGGAGGCGCAGGTGAGAAAATGAAGAGCTGCGCCTCCTCGTCTTTGTTTTATCGTATAGTAATTACGAATTAGGGCTTTACGGTATACGGTTGGTGGATCGCCTTATCGAAAGCTTTCCAATGCTCATCCGTCATGTTGCCCGGCGTAAACAACGCCACGCCAGCCGCTCCGTTCTCCATGGAGCCTCTTACGGCCTCCTCGATCTCGGACGGGATCAGTCCGTGGCCTTCCGGGTCCTTGATATTCGCCTTGTTCTGCCAATCCTCGCAGATGAACAAACCGCTATAAACCGGCTTCTTGCCTTGCACGGAGGCTACTTCCTCTTTCACGATCGGAGCCAGCCAAGAAGCGTCCTCCAGATAGAAATCGTTATAATTCATCGGGAAGAAAGCGTCGATATTCCATTTATTCCATTCTTGACGAACCATCCATTTAGCGTGAGAGTCCGGCCCCGGGAATACGGCGGCGCTCACTTTCTTGCCTTTGCCATGCACCTCGTCGGCGATGCGGTTTACCAATTTCGTGATCCGGTCGCAACGGAACCGCGCCCATTCCGCGCATTTGGAAGGATCCTCTACGGATTTGATGTCGATACCGGTAGCGGCCTTGAAATCGGCCACGCATTTGTCACAGTAACAATAGTCCGCCGTAGGATATTCCTCGTCCATCACCAATCCGTATTTTTCCCAAAGTCCGCGGGCTAAGATGACATCCACGTAACGGATATAATCCAGATGGATATAATCCACCTCCGGGATATCGGCTACCTTGCCATATAGATTCAGCAAGAACTCCGCCGTACCTTCTTGGTTCGGGCACAGGCATTTGTAATAAGGCACATACGCCTGTACGGAATAGGCCGACTCGCCTTTCCGGTTCACGGCGTAGAGGGTGGAGTCCAATCCATGTTGCAACATGGCGGGAATCCATGCGTGATATTCCATGCCATTGGCATGGGCCGCTTTGGCGGCACGCTGAATTTTCTCCGTGTCATGGCCGGCGTTGTAGCACATCCCGTCTACTCCGTGGGCATGCCATTTACTAAAGTCCGCCTGTAAGGTTTGCTCGGTGGTATTCCCACCTTCGCCTTGCCATGCGTAGACCTTGACTGTTTTCTCGGGAGCCTTGACGCAAGCCGTCAGAGCGACGGCCGCCAAAGCGATAAAGAGCTTCTTCATATCTCGCAAGCGCATAAAGTCGGTATTAAGTTACGGTCGCCATAAGCGTTATCTACACGGGCTACGTTAATCCAAAACTTGCTGTCGTGCAACCATTCCAGCGGGAAGGCGGCCTTCGTGCGGGGATATGCGTGTTTCCACTCGTCGGCGGTCACCTCGTATTCCGGATGCGGGGCGTTCTTCAAGACGTTGTCCTCCTTGGATGCCTTGCCTTCCTCCACCTCCTTGATCTCGCTCCAGATACATTCCATTACCTCTACGAAACGATCCAGCTCGGCCTTGCTCTCGCTCTCGGTCGGCTCTACCATCAAGGTGCCGTGTACCGGGAAAGATAGGGTAGGAGCATGGTAGCCGAAGTCCATCAAACGCTTGGCGATATCGCCCTCGTCGATGCCCGAACGCTCTTTTACCGTGCGGCATTCCAAGATCAACTCATGACCTACACGGCCTGTCGCTCCGGTATAAACGATGCCGTACGTATCCTTGAACTTAGCGGCCAAGTAATTGGCGTTCAAGATGGCCGTCTTCGTCACTGTCTCAAGACCTTCCGTACCCAGCAAGCGGATGTAAGCGTACGTGATCGGCAGGATACCGGCGCTACCATAAGGAGCCGCGGATACCGTATTCAAGTCGCTGCCCCAAAGCACCGGATGCTGCGGCAAGAACGGAACCAGATGCTCGGCCACGCAGATCGGGCCTACGCCGGGACCACCACCTCCGTGAGGAGAAGAGAAGGTCTTATGCAGGTTCAAGTGACATACATCGGCGCCGATCGTACCCGGATTTGTCAATCCAACCTGCGCGTTCATGTTGGCGCCATCCATATAAAGCTGTCCTCCGCAAGCGTGAACGATGTCGCACATCTCCTTGATGTCCACCTCGAAGATACCATGCGTGGACGGATAGGTAATCATGCTGGCAGCCAGACGCTCCTTGTTCTCCTCGGCTTTCGCGCGGAAATCTTCCAGATCGATATTACCATTCTCGTCGCATTTAACGGTTACGGTCTTATATCCGCATTGGATAGCGCTGGCCGGGTTGGTTCCGTGGGCGGAAGCCGGAAGCAAAACGATATCACGATGGCCTTGGCCGATGCTTTCCTGATAAGCACGGATCACACGAAGACCCGTGTACTCGCCGGCGGCGCCGGAGTTCGGTTGCAACGTACAGCCCTTGAAGCCTGTGATCGTGCATAAGTAAGAAGACAGGTTCTCGATCAGCTCCGTATAGCCCTCCACTTGCTCCTCCGGAGCGTACGGGTGGATATTCATGAATTCCGCACGGCTAAGCGGCAACATCGTAGAAGCCGGGTTCAGCTTCATCGTGCAAGATCCCAGCGAGATCATGGATTGAGCCAAGGAAACATCCTTTCGTCCCAAACGGGTGATGTAACGCATCAACTCGGTTTCCGTATGATATTTCTTGAATACGTCTTGCTGCAAGAAATCGGAGGTACGGGCGAATTTAGCGTCGAAATAAGTCTGGGCGGGGATAGACTCGTCCAGCATATAGTCTTTACCTGCGGCGCCGGCGAAGATGTATAGTAATACGCCTATGTCCGTAGGCAATGTCGTCTCGTCTATGCTGACGCCTACTTGTCCGGCCTCGAAGTAACGCAAGTTCACCTTGCACTCCAAGGCGATCTCACGCAGCGCGTTCACCGACACGTGCGCGGGAAGCTGTATCTTCAAGGTATCGAAATAATCCTTGTTTAATTGCGTATATCCCAGTTTCTCCAACTCCTTGGCCAAGAATCCGGCCGTGGAATGAATCCGTCCGGCGATGTTACGCAACCCCTCCGCTCCATGATATACGGCGTAGAAGCCAGCCATGGTAGCCAACAACGCCTGAGCCGTACAGATATTGGACGTAGCCTTCTCACGTTTGATATGTTGCTCGCGGGTCTGCAAGGCCAAGCGATAAGCCGGATGGCCGTAAGCGTCCTTGGAGATACCGATGATACGTCCCGGGATCGTACGTTTATAATCGTCCTTCGTCGCGAAGAAAGCGGCGGAAGGACCCCCGTAGAACATCGGGATACCGAAGCGCTGGCTGCTACCGAATACGACATCCGCTCCCCATTCTCCCGGAGGAGTCAGCAATACCAAGCTCATCAAGTCGGCGGCTACGCCTACCTTGGCTCCGGCGGCGCCCGCACGGGCTACGAATTCCTTATAGTCCTCGATCGAACCATCCGCGTTCGGGAACTGTACGATGGCGGCGAACACGTCCGGCGTGAACTCGAATCTCTTATAATCGCCCACTACCACCCGGATGCCCTGCGGGACCATGCGGGTGTGGATGACGGCCAGCGTAGAGGCGAACACGTTCTCGTCGACGAATACCGTATTCGCTTCCGCTTTCACCTGCGCACGGCTGCGTGAACCATGGAACATGGTAACCGCCTCGGCTGCCGCGGTCGCCTCGTCGAGTAGCGAGCAGTTCGCCAAGGGCAATCCGGTCAGTTCGCAGATAACGGTCTGGAAGTTCAGCAACGCCTCCAAGCGTCCTTGGGATACTTCCGCTTGATACGGCGTATAGGAGGTGTACCAAACCGGGTTCTCGAATACGTTACGTTGGATCGGGGCCGGGCAAACCGTGTCGTACCAACCCATACCGATATAAGAGGTGAATACCTCGTTCTTGGAGGCCAGCTCGGCGATATGCTCGGCGAACTCACGTTCCGTCATGGCCTCCGGGAGGTTCAACGGCTCTTTCAAACGGATGTTGGCCGGAATGGTCTGATCGATCAACTCGTCCAAAGACTTCACGCCAATCGTCTCCAACATAGCGGGAATATCTTCCGCTGAGATGCCCACGTGGCGGTTTACAAACTTATTTGTGTCCATAATTCTAGTATTTTATAAATAAGGATTATTTAATTTCTCATCAATGATTCGTGTCTCGGGGCCATGGCCGGGGTATACCACGGTCTCGTCCGGCAACGACAGTAATTTGTCCTTGATAGCGGCAAGCAGTACATCTTGGTTGCCTCCCCATAGATCAGTACGGCCGATGCTTCCGGCGAACAAGGAGTCTCCTACGATCACGAAACCGTTCTTCTTGTTATAGAAAGCCAAGCCTCCGGGCGAATGGCCGGGAACGCTCAATACCGCCAGCTCGGATTTCCCGAACTTTATGATTTCCCCGTTTACCAGATATTTCCCTACCGGGATGCTTTTCGCCTTCATCGGCAGGCCGAATGCCTTGGCTTGCTCCTCGGGAGAGGGAAGGCCCTCCACGTCCGCTTTATGGGCTTCCGGGCTCAATCCGTAGGTGTCATGGATGAATTCGTTACCGAATATGTGATCCAGATGGAGGTGCGTACAAAGGTAACGTTTCAGCGTCAGCCCGTTCTGGGCGATAAAGTCGCTTACTTCTTTTTGTTCCTCTTTGCGCAGGCAGCCGCAATCGATAAGGACCGCCTCCTTGGTATCATCGTATAGCAAATACGTATTCTCGGAGAAATAGTTTACTTCGAAAGATTTTATCGTAATCATAAGGGTACGTACACTACTTTTTTAGTTTCAAAAAACTCTTCTTTAAAATGGTCTTTCAGATCCATGCTGATCGCTTGGTTCCGGAAAGGCAATATCTCATGTGCCAACTCGCCACCTTTCAGGCAAATCAATCCGTTGGGCAACGCGTTGATCTGTTCTTTCTTTATATTCTTGCGGACGATCTTTACCAGATCCGCCAGAGGCATCACGGCACGGCTTACCACGAAATCGAAAAGCTGCTTTTCCTCCTCGCCCCGGCAATGGCGGAAGGATACGTTCTCCAGCCCGATCGCCTCGGCCACGGCTTGTCCCACCTTGATTTTTTTCCCGATGCTGTCTACCAGATGGAAATGGGTCTCCGGGAATAAGACCGCCAAGGGGATGCCGGGAAAACCGCCTCCCGTACCCAGATCCATCACCGAAGAACCCGGCTTGAAACGCAGCATATGGGTGATACCCAGCGAGTGAAGCACGTGATGCGGATATAGGTTCTCGATATCCTTCCGTGAGATCACGTTGATCTTGGCGTTCCAATCCGTATATAGGTCATATAGGGCGGCGTACTGCTCTTTTTGCCGGTCGGTGAGATCGGGGAAATAAGATGTGAGAATTGAAAATTGAGAATTGAGAATTGAAAATTTCTCCGTATTTTGTTCCATAGGACATCTGTTTATAGGTTTATCTATCATTAATTTTCAATTCTCAATTTTCAATTAACTGACTTATCGGGCTGTCATCCCGCAGCAAATAGCGGATTTCCTTGTAAGGGAGATGGACGTTCGTGACGCCTACCACGTATGCCGCTATCTCATATTCGTTGAAAGAATAGGTGATACCCGTCTCGTCTACGAGGAAGTTCCCGTTCGGGAAGATCTCGTCCACGCTAAAGAAACCGATATTTTCCAGTTCCTTGGCGTCGGATACGTTGTTTTGCTTGGCGATCTGATCTACCAATATTCGCGCCAGATTGTCTTGATAGTTGTCCACGAATATCTCCTCCTCGGTGATCGGCTTACCGGTCTTGAGGTTCACTACATGGTTATTGTAGGAATGCGCGCCATGCGCTCCGCCCGTATAGTTCTCGAAGCTTACCGTATAGCTGATGATATCGTCTTGGTTGAAGGCGATATCATCCGACGACATCTCATAGTAAGAGAACCAAGAGCCCACCGGTGTCTCGTCGGATTTCGCCACCTCAGCCTTGTAATCCTCTTCCAGATCCTTATAAGCGGCCAGATAGTCGTCGGTATATTTCCGTACCGCCTCCTCGGGGGATAATTGCTCATAATTCTCGCCGAAATAAGAGGAGACGAACTGTCTCTGTAGATTCTTAAGAACCTCTTTATCCGAATATTTCCGGGGATAAACGAACTTGATCTCTAGATTGCAATTGGGATTATCCGGATTATCTAACAAATGGTAAGTCTTTTCCACGCTGATAGAATCAAACGTGATACTGTTTTCGGAAGCCTTCTTCGTTCCGGTATCGCAACCCGTGGCTAAGATACCTATCAAAAGAAGCGCCAGCATGCTTTCGCGTAAATGCGTTCTCATCGGACTACAGATTTAATTTATTTGTACGCGAATGTACGTTATTAAATTGTATAATCAAATTGCACGATGAAGTTTAATAAGAGGACAATCTTTCCTCGGTGGTTTTCGGGTTGAGTTGTCTATTTGTCCGATACTTTCCGGGTGTTCTCTTGCGTGAGAAGAATAGTTCCCATTTTATATCACCTAGGGGCGTACCCAGCCTTATCCTTCATAAGATGCAAGGCCACCAAACTCTGTCGTTATATTAATGTCATAATACAAATACACTTTTGCGCCTGCATCAGGTTTTCTTGAGCTTGTACTTTCTTGGTCATAATAAACCTCTATTTCGGCTTGAGGATCTTCTGGTTTTTCCCCTTCATCGATAATGTCATTTTCACTACAACCAATAAAAATGACCATGAAAAATATGAATAAAGAAGTTCTCATGTTTCTGAATCAGTTTTAATTAGTTAACAACTAAAATAGGATTGCCCTAAATGTACAATTAGTTTTTATCATACCATTATAGTTTGAAGGAAATTATGGGTAATGATGATAAAATTTAACTATAGCCTATTGGCACAAGTCTACCATCAATAGGATGTGAACGCATTAAAAAGGTTAAACAATAGTGAGCTACCTATATTCTCACGAACGAGATAGCTCTTTTCTTTATTTAACTAAATAACCAAACTTTTCCTCCGAAAAGCCATGTTGTTAAATTCGATTAATTATAGGCCAAATGTATAATTATTGGAAAAATAGAGTTTTTATGGGCAGACACAAAAAAAAGCGTGAAGCTGCCGTTATATTGTTATGTGTCTTTTAGGTATCCCCATACCCTTTCAGCCATAACAAACGACAGCTCACGCCTATATTATATTTGAGATAATACAACAGCGTGAGCATGAAGTTTGTTATTCTGGCTGAGTTAAATGGGGAATTTTAAAAGACACAGAATAACACTCGATGCTCTAATACATAATATGTCGCCATGCTTTTCAGCTAACGCTATAGCCACATGACGATGCAAATATAACTATATATTTTGTAAATCAATGTTTTTATTGGCGAATTATTAACAGATATGCAAGTGCATACTACTCGTTCTTATGCTTTCTCTTTAGCTATCAGCCCATCGAAATACCTCCGCAGCAACCATGCCATGGCCTGCTGTCGCACCATCGTCAGCCGATAGTCCTCGCTGATGGGCAGGTGACCCGGTGGTCTCCAATGGGCGAAGAGGCTCATGGCGTGGCGTTTCTCCTCGGGGGTATCGTGTATCAATCCCCGCTCTTGCAAGGACTGGTAGACACGGGCGGGATAAAGGCGTTCCAGCGGGTAACCGGCCTTGTATTGCTGGAATACCTTGCGGAGAAAGGCAAGCTCACGCTCTTCCTTGTAAGCCGTGATATAATAGCCATTGGCATAGATGTCACAAAGCAGGGCAATATATAATAGAAAAGCGTCAGATCCGTATTTGCACTTTATTTGACGGATTTTACGGTTGCTTAGTAAATCCGTGTCGAGCGGGACATAATCCGGCTCCTTTTTAATAGGTCGTGCCATTACTTCTCCTTTTCCGGGTATCCTTGAATAAGAAGAATTTTACAATAAGCAGAAAATCAGGTCATGTTTTCAAGGGGTTGAAAATCAGAGTCGTAAAAACATCGTAATGTTTGCGTCGAAACACGTACATGTTTTTCCGAAAAGTCGTACGTGTTTTGGGAAATTCACGTACGTGTTTTTCCGGAAATGATATTGATGTAAAATAGGAACATTAAAAAAAGACAATAACCTTACCTTGTGAGATTCTGTCACAAGAGATATTCCGGGTATTTTATGGTTAGATCGATTTGGGTACGGTTCTCCTATTGGTATCCGAGGACGATGTGGATTTTGGATATTTTCTATTATCTTTGTCTGCTGAAAGTGTATTATCAATTCAAAATGTAAATAATATCATGAGAAAATTATTGTTAGCCTTTTGTGCGTTCGCAACGATTTGTAGCGCCGGGGCGCAGTGGAAGCCCGCCGGAGACAAGATCAAGACGGACTGGGCTGAGAAAGTAGATCCCCGGAATGTATTGCCAGAATATCCACGCCCCGGGATGGAACGTGCGGATTGGCAGAATTTGAACGGCGAGTGGGAATACGCTATCCTTCCGAAAGGACAGGCAGAGCCGACGAGTTTCGATGGGAATATCTTGGTGCCGTTCGCCGTGGAATCCTCCTTGTCCGGCGTGCAAAAAGAAGTGGGGGAGAAGAATGAGTTGTGGTATAAACGAACCTTTACGGTGCCCTCCTCATGGAAAGGAAAAGATATCTTGTTGAACTTCGGCGCCGTGGATTGGAAAGCGGACGTATTCGTGAATGATATCTTGATCGGTTCCCACACGGGAGGCTTTACCCCGTTTTCCTTGAATATCACTCCCTATCTGAATGGCAAAAGTACGCATAAGCTGGTGGTGCGTGTATGGGACCCGAGCGATAAAGGCTACCAACCCCGTGGAAAGCAAGTGGCCAACCCGGAGGGAATCTGGTATACGCCGGTCACCGGAATCTGGCAGACCGTATGGCTGGAGCCGGTCGCTTCCTCGCATATCACCTCTATCAAGGCGATCCCGAATATCGATAATGGCGTGATGAGCGTGACGGTCGGGGCTTGTTCCGACTCCCCGGTGTCGGACATCGTGGAGGTCAGCTTGCTCGATAAGGGGCAGGTGGTTGCTACCGCCAAGGGCGTACAAGGGACAGAATTACGCTTGGCCGTGCAAAATCCTACGTTGTGGGAACCTTCCAATCCTTATTTATATGATATGAAGGTGAGCTTGTCGAAGAATGGCAAGAAGGTGGACGAGGTGAAATCGTACACCGCCTTCCGTAAGATATCCGCCGAGCGTGACGCCAACGGCATCATGCGTATGCGCTTGAACAACAAGAACCTGTTCCAATACGGCCCGCTGGATCAAGGCTGGTGGCCCGACGGGCTTTACACGGCTCCCACGGACGAGGCGTTGCTGTATGATATCGTGAAGACGAAAGCGTGGGGCTTCAACATGATCCGCAAGCACGTGAAGGTAGAGCCGGCCCGCTGGTACTATCATTGCGATAAGGAAGGTATGCTGGTTTGGCAGGATATGCCTAGCGGCGACATGGGTAACCAATGGGCGCCTCATACGTATAACGGTGGAACCGACAAGGAGCGTACCGAGGAGTCTATCCGTAATTATTACAAGGAGTGGAAGGAGATCATGGACCTGTGCGTCTCGAATCCTAGTGTAGTAGTATGGGTTCCCTTCAACGAGGCTTGGGGCCAGTTCGATACCGAGAAGGCTGCCGAGTGGACAAAAACATACGATCCTTCCCGTCTGGTGAATCCGGCCAGTGGCGGTAATTTCCGTGCGTGCGGCGATATCTTGGATTTGCATAATTACCCGGGTCCGGCGATGTACCTGTTCGATCCGGTGCGTGTAAACGTATTGGGCGAGTATGGTGGTATCGGCTTGGCCGTGGAGAACCATTTGTGGTGGAACAAACGCAACTGGGGCTATGTGCAATTCAAGAATAGCGATGAGGTGACCGCCGAGTACGTGAAGTACGCCCGTGAGCTGAAGAAAATGGTTCCGAAGGGCTTCTCCGCCGCTGTCTATACGCAAACTACGGACGTAGAAGGTGAGGTGAACGGCCTTATGACCTACGATCGCAAGGTCTTAAAGATTAACGAGGCCGAGGTACGCAAGGTGAATCAAGAGGTGATCAAGGCCTTGTCTGAGTAGAAGGCTTAGAAAAAATAGTTATTTGACTCGATGATAGATCCGGTCCGGGCAAAGAAAGATTCTTTCCCGGATCGGATTGTTTTAGCGAAATGAATATGATTCGGAATGTGAGTTTGCGAGACGCCAAGGCGATCGTGGATATATACAATGAATATGTCGTGAATAGCGTGGTTACGTTCGAGACGGAGCCTTTGCGGGTGGAGGAGATGGAGGGTCGCATAGCCGGGATCTCGGCGAGCTATCCTTATCTGGTGTACGTAGATCATGATGAGGTCGTGGGATATTGCTATGCCCACGCGTGGAAAGAAAAGGCAGCTTATAAATATACGCTTGAGACCACCGTTTATTTGTCCCCGAGATACAAGGGCAAGGGGATCGGCCGGCAGCTTATGGAAAGGCTGATCGAGGAATGTCGGGCAGGCGGCTACCACGCCTTGATCGCCTGCATCACTGAGGGGAATGAGGCTAGCTGCTCGCTGCATGAGAAGCTGGGATTCAAAAAAGTATCCCGCTTTGAGAAAGTAGGGCTGAAATTCGGGCGGTGGCTGGACGTGGTAGATTATGAATTGATAATTAAGCCTAACGAGAGGTAACTTTCGAATCTCAATTTTCAATTCTCAATTAATATACCTATCTTCGCGATAAACAAAATGTAAAGAATGAAATACAATACAGAAGGAAAAAGATTGACTTTGCCCGAATACGGACGCAATATCCAAAATATGGTAGACTATTGCGTGACTATCCAAGACCGGGAAGAGCGTAAGCGTTGCGCCAACACGATTATCAACATCATGGGAAACATGTTCCCGCATTTGCGTGACGTAAACGACTTTAAGCATATCCTCTGGGATCATCTGGCGATCATGGCCGATTTTAAGCTCGATATAGACTATCCGTACGAGATCATCAAGAAGGAGAACCTGTATAGCCGTCCGCCTCGTATCCCGTACAACAATAACCGTATACGCTACCGCCATTACGGAAAGACCTTGGAGCTGATGATCCGCAAGGCCACGGAGCTGCAACCCGGTATGGAGAAAGACCAGCTCGTGCGGCTGCTGGCAAACCAGATGAAGAAATCGTTCCTTACTTGGAACAAGGAAAGCGTGGACGACCGTAAGATCTTCAAGGATCTGGACGAGCTGTCTAGCGGCAAGATCGTATTGAGCGAGGAGGAACACAAATTGGCCGAGAGCCGTGATATCTTGGCCCGTAATAACAGTGGCGGCAACAAAAGGAACTTTACGCGTAAAGGCAGATGAGCTCGTTCGTTATAGAAGGTGGTTATCGCTTGTCCGGCGAGATCGTTCCGCAAGGCGCCAAGAATGAGGCGTTGGAGGTGATCTGCGCGACATTGCTAACACCGGAGAAGGTGACCATACACAATGTGCCTGATATCTTGGACGTGAATAACTTAATCCAGCTCCTTAGGGATATGAGGGTCAAGGTGGAGCATCCGTCCGCCGATACCTATACCTTTCAGGCGGACGACGTGGACATGGAGTATTTGAGTACTGAGGAGTTCCTGCGCAAGAGTGGTAGCCTGCGGGGTTCCGTGATGATCGTAGGCCCGTTGGTAGCCCGCTTCGGCAGGGCGCTGATCCCGAAACCGGGTGGCGACAAGATCGGGCGACGCCGGCTGGATACGCACTTCGTGGGAATCCAGAAGTTGGGCGCTTGCTTTAGCTACGACGCCGGGCGGCAAGTATACGAGATAGAGGCACGCCAGTTGAAAGGCGCTTATATGCTGCTCGACGAGGCTTCCGTGACCGGAACGGCGAATATCTTGATGGCTGCCGTGCTGGCCGAGGGGGTGACGACGATCTATAACGCCGCCTGCGAGCCTTACCTGCAACAACTTTCCACGATGCTGAACCGCATGGGAGCGAGAATCTCAGGTGTCGGTTCTAATCTATTGACGATAGAAGGTGTACGGTCGCTTTCCGGCACGGAGCATACCATCCTCCCCGATATGATTGAGGTGGGTAGCTTTATCGGTATGGCCGCTATGACCGGATCGGAGATCACCATCAAGAATACAGGATATGATAAGCTGGGGATCATCCCGGACGCTTTTCGCCGCTTGGGTATTACCGTGGAGCAGCGAGGCGATGATATTTATATCCCTCGGCATGATTCCTACGAGATCGATACGTTTATCGATGGTTCTATCATGACCATCGCCGACGCTCCTTGGCCGGGGCTTACGCCGGACTTGCTGAGCGTATTTCTCGTCGTGGCTACGCAATCTGTGGGGAGCGTGCTGATCCACCAGAAAATGTTTGAGAGCCGTTTGTTCTTTGTGGACAAGCTAATCGATATGGGAGCCCAGATCATCCTTTGCGACCCGCACCGGGCTACGGTGATCGGGCTGGGCAACCGCTTCAAGTTACGGGGCTCTACGATGGTATCCCCGGATATTCGCGCGGGTATCGCCTTGCTGATCGCCGCTATGAGCGCCGAAGGTACCAGCACGATCCATAATATAGACCAGATCGACCGGGGATATCAAGGGATCGATAAGCGATTGAACCAGATCGGGGCACGTATCACGAGGATTTAAAGATTTTAGGCGATGATTAGAGAAGAAGAGGTTTTCAAGATCGGGCAGTTTGCCAAGCCCCATGGCATCAAGGGGGAGTTGTCGTTGGTGACGAACAGCGATGTGCTGGAAGATGCCGAGGACCCGTACATTGTTTGCGAGATGGATGGTATCTTGGTACCGTTCTTCGTGGAGGATTTCCGCTATAAGACCGATACGGTGGTCTTGGTGAAACTGGAGGACGTGAATTCCGAGGAGGATGCTCGCATGTTTGTGGGCAAGGAGGTGTTTTATCCTTTGGACGCCGTGGACGAGGAGGATCTCGTGGGGGATATGACGTGGGACAGTTTTATCGGTTATACCGTGACGGACGTGCAGAAAGGTTATTTAGGAGAGATAACAGACGTGGATGAGACGACAATCAACGTCCTTCTGCGTGTCGATCATAAAGGCGAGGAGCTGTTGATCCCCGCCGTGGAGGAGTTGATCACCGAGGCCGACCATGAGGCCCGTAGCCTCACGGTGTCTTTGCCGGAGGGACTTATAGAATTGATAATTGATAATTGAAAATTAGGGGTTGAAAAAGAAGAATACGAAATCGTTTTGGCACCGGATCCGGTTTAAATATAAACTTTCCTTTATCAATGAGGGGACGTTGGAGGAGGTGTGGTCTTTCCGGCTTTCGCAGTTATCGGCGTTTGTCACTTTGGCGGTGTTCGCCTTTTTCTTGATCGCCGTTACCGCCTTTATCATCATCAAGACACCGATTCGCAACTACTTGCCGGGCTATCTCGACGTGGAGGTTCGCAAGGAGATTATGCAGAATGCCTTGCGGGCGGATTCGTTGGAGCGTATGATGGAGATCCAGTCCCTTTATCTGGATAACGTGGCCGGAATCCTTTCTGGTACGATGCCCTTGGACTCGATCCGTCAGATAGATTCTTTGGCTAGCAACGATATTAACTATGAGATTCCTCGTAGCAAGGAAGAGACTCGCTTCGTGAAAGATTACGAGGAAGAGGAGAAATATAATTTATCGGTATTGACCGACCCGGGCAAGGTACCGACCGAGGGGGTCTTTTTCTATAAGCCCGTGAATGGCGTGGTCACCTCTCATTATGAGACGGATGTCCATCATTATGGCGTGGATCTGGCCGCGGCCCCGAAGGAGAGTGTCTTGGCTACGTTGGATGGTACGGTGATCTATACCGGTTTCGATCCGAACCACGGAAACGTAATTCAAATACAACATAAGAACGGATTCATCTCGGTTTATAAGCACAACGAATTGTTGCTGAAAGAGGTGGGAGACCATGTGGTAGCCGGTGAGGCGATCGCTCTGGTCGGGAATACGGGAGAGTTGTCTACCGGACCGCACCTGCATTTCGAGTTGTGGTATAAAGGCAATCCGGTGAATCCGGAAGAATATATAGCTTTTTGATAATCCATGAAAAAAAGACAGTTAGCGATATTAGGCTCGACCGGTTCCATCGGAACCCAAGCCTTGGAGGTAGTGAGCGAGCATTCCGATCTTTTCGAGGTGTATGCCTTGACCGCAAATAACCAAGTGGACTTATTGATCAATCAGGCCCGGAAATATATGCCGGAGGTGGTGGTGATCGCCAATGAGCGGAAATATCCCGAGCTGAAAGAGGCCTTGGAGGACTTGCCGATCAAGGTATGGGCGGGTGCCGACGCTATCGCCCAGATGGTGCAGTCGGAGCCGATCGATATGGTGCTGACGGCGATGGTGGGTTATTCCGGCTTGCGACCGACGATCTCGGCGATCAAGGCGGGAAAGGCGATCGCCTTGGCGAATAAGGAAACTTTGGTCGTGGCCGGCGAGCTGATCATGAAGCTGGCCGCCGAGCATAAGGTGCCTATCTTGCCGGTGGACTCGGAACATTCGGCCATTTTTCAATGTTTAACAGGTGCGTACGATAATCCGATCGAGAAGATCTTGCTGACGGCCTCGGGAGGTCCGTTCCGTACCAAATCATTGGAGGAGCTGGCTACCGTGACGAAGGCGCAGGCCTTGAGGCATCCGAACTGGACGATGGGGGCGAAGATCACGATAGACTCGGCCTCGATGATGAACAAGGGCTTCGAGATGATCGAGGCGAAATGGTTGTTCGATGTCACGCCGGATCAGGTACAGGTGGTGGTGCACCCGCAGTCGGTGATCCACTCGATGGTGCAGTTTGAGGATGGCGCCGTGATCGCCCAGCTGGGAATTCCCGACATGAAATTGCCGATCGCCTACGCTTTCTCGTTCCCGACACGTATGAGGAGCATGGCGCCCCGTCTGGATTTCAACCAATATTCGACCTTGACGTTCGAGGAGCCGGATATGGAACGTTTCCGCAACTTGGCTTTCGCTTTCGAGGCGGCCCGCCAAGGAGGGAATATGCCCTGTATCTTGAATGCCGCCAATGAGGTGGTGGTGGCCGCTTTCCTGCAAGATCGTATCGGCTTCTTGCAAATGAGCGACGTGATTGAGCAGACCATGCGGAAAGCCTCGTTTATCGTCAATCCCTCGTATGAGGATTACGTGGCTACCGACACCGAGGCTAGGCGGTTGGCGGCCGAGTTATTTTGAAATAATTTAAAACAGAACAAACAATAGTAGATGGAAACTTTTTTGATTAAGGCGTTACAGCTTATCTTGAGCTTATCGATACTGGTGATTGTCCACGAGTTCGGGCATTTTATCTTTGCCCGGATTTTCAAGGTGCGGGTAGAGAAGTTCTACCTCTTCTTCGATCCGTGGTTCTCGCTATTCAAGTACAAGCCGAAAAACAGTGACACGGAATACGGCGTAGGCTGGCTTCCGTTGGGAGGATATTGTAAGATCTCCGGTATGATCGACGAGAGTATGGACAAGGAGGCGATGGCCCAGCCGCCCAAGCCTTACGAGTTCCGCTCCAAGCCGGCCGGACAGCGTTTGATGATTATGGTAGCGGGCGTGGTGTTCAACTTCTTGCTGGCTTTGTTTATTTATTCCATGATCTTGTTTACGTGGGGCGATACGTACTTGCCTTTGAAGAACATGAAGATGGGTATGAATTATAGCGAGACGTTCCAGAACGTCGGTTTTCAGGACGGTGATATCTTGCTGAGAGCGGACAATGAGGAGTTGGAGCGTTTCGGTAGCGACAGTTTCCGCAAGGTGGTGGAGGCGAAGACCGTGACGGTGCTCCGTGACGGGCGGGAGACCGTGATCTCCATACCGGAGGATATGATGCAACGTTGCATGCGTGACGGAAAAGGCTTCGCCGATCCTTTGCGTATCCCGATGGTTGTTCGTGAGCTTCCCGACAAGAATGCCCCGGCGGCTCTCGCTGGCATGCTGCCGAAGGATAGCGTGGTGGCTATTAACGGTGTGGCTACCCCGACGTTTTATGATGCCTCCGGGTTATTGTTAGAGAATAAGGGCGAAGAGGTGACAGTAGATTTCTACCGGAACGGCCAGTTGGAGTCGTTGACCATGAGGACGGACTCGGCCGGGAAAATTGGCGTAGCGGTGATGTTGCCTACGGATCTCTATCAGACCGTGACCCGCGAATACGGCTTTTTCGAGTCGTTCCCCGCCGGTATTAAATTAGGTATTAATACCTTGAAGGGATATGTGAACGACATGAAATATGTGTTTACGAAGGAAGGTGCCTCCAGTTTGGGCGGTTTCGGTACGATCGGCGGATTGTTCCCGTCTGTCTGGGATTGGCGGATTTTCTGGGAACGTACGGCTTTTCTATCTATCATCTTGGCGTTCATGAATATCTTGCCGATTCCGGCCTTGGATGGCGGACACGTGATGTTCTTGATCTATGAGGTAGTGGCCCGTCGCAAACCGAGCGATAAATTCCTAGAGTATGCCCAAATGGCAGGTATGTTTATCCTGTTCGCTTTATTGATCTATGCGAATGGAAATGACATCTTCCGCTTCTTCTTCAAGTAACGTACGTCTCTACAACTAGATACAAAAAACCTCCCGGATCACTTTTCTATGTGATCCGGGAGGTTTTTTTGTATGAATAAAGTCCTCTTTCTTATTTCAGGATGTCGTTGATAGAAGCGAGGATCTTCTTGGAGTTCTCGTCTTTCGGGTCGAGTTCGACAGCCTTTGTCAAATATTCTTTCGCTTGCTTGAAGTCTTTGTCGGCTTTCGCTTTCTCGGCGTTGTATTTATCCGGCTCGGAAGTAGCGATCGGGGTAGCGGCCTGTAATATCTTCGCTCCGTTGCCATACAGCATGGCGCCAAGGCTGTAGTAAGCGTTGCTCTGGTAATCCTTGTTCGATACGGCTAGGACCTCTTTGTACATTTTCTCGGCACCGGCCAGATCTCCCTTCTTTTGGGCGGCTTGTCCTTGTTTGATGCAGTAACCGTAAAGCAACTTTTCCAGATTGGTCTTATTCTTGTTTCCATCGGGAATCACTTTTAATCCCTCTTTTACCGTAGTCAGGAATTCTTCAGTTTTGTTTAAGTTACGGTAAGCCATAGCCTCGCCTACATAAGAGTCGTCTACGTTGTAGTTCATCTTAACGGCCATGTCGAAGTATTTGGCGGCCTCGGCGTAGTTCTTCGCTTGATTAGCGGCGTATCCGCAATTGAAGATACGGGCGGTGTCTTGGTAATTGTTTTGTTTTAGGTATTCGCCGTATTTTGTTACGACGGTAGCGTAATCTTTTGCTTTCAAAGCAGCGTCACCTTCATCTCTTAATTTGTCAGCGTCTTGTGCGAATAGGTTTCCGACACATAGGCATAAAGCCACTAATAAAACAATTTTCTTCATGGTAATTATTAAATTTAATTGATTTTGTGCTCTAAGTTAAGGTGTGCGGGAAAAGGAGCCAAGATATTTTACGTTTTTTAGAAAACAATAAAAATAGAAAACATAAAAAAGGGATTGCCGCAAGCAATCCCTACTAATGAAAGATTCTTTGGAACTTATGCTTTGAGTGAAGGAAAAGCCTCAGCCACGGCGGGGTAGACAATCTTTCCTTCCACGATGTTTAATCCCAGTTCTAGGCCCGGATCTTCCTCGCAGGCTTTTTCCCAACCTCTGTCGGCAAGCTTGATCACGTACGGCAGGGTAGCGTTGGTCAAGGCTAATGTGGAAGTCTGCGGGACCGCTCCCGGAATGTTGGCTACGCAGTAATGGAGGATATCGTCTATCTCATAAACCGGATTGGCGTGCGTAGTCGGGTGGGAGGTCTCGAAGCAACCGCCTTGATCGATGGCTACGTCTACCAATACGCTGCCCGGTTTTAATAACTTCAACATATCCCGGGTGATCAAGTGCGGGGCCTTGGCTCCGGGGATTAATACGGCGCCGATCACTAAATCGGTTGTGGGTAATTCCTGTTCGATCGTATGCGTGGAAGAGAACAACGTCTTCACGTTTTTCGGCATCGTCTCGGACAGATAGCGTAAGCGGGGAAGCGAGATGTCGGCGATCGTGACATCGGCGCCTAGCCCGGCGGCCATCAAGGCGGCGTTGTGGCCTACCACGCCACCGCCTAAAACCAATACCTTACCCGGTTTCACGCCCGGCACGCCACCTAGCAATACGCCTTTGCCACCTTGCGGTTTCTCAAGGAAACGAGCGCCTTCCTGTACGGACATGCGTCCGGCCACCTCACTCATAGGAATCAAAAGGGGTAACGTATGATCTGGGTTCTCCACGGTCTCGTAAGCCAGACAGATGGAGCCGCTCTTTATCATGGCAAGGGTGAGAGCCTCGTCGGATGCGAAATGGAAGTAGGTGAAGACAAGCTGTCCTTTGCGTACCAAGGGATATTCGCTGGCGATCGGTTCTTTTACTTTTACGATCATCTCGGCAATTCCATATACATCCTCAATGGCCGGGAGTATCCGGGCCCCTGCCGCCACATAGGCATCATCGGCGAAACCACTGTTTATACCAGCCGTGTGTTGCACATACACGGTATGACCTCTTTTCACCAACTCTTTGGCTCCGGCGGGAGTAAGAGCTACCCTGTTCTCGTTGTTCTTGATTTCTTTTGGAATTCCAATAATCATAATGGTAGCATTTAATGGGTTTATATGCCTGCAATATACAAAAAAGAGGAACAGATTGGTATTTTGTCCCTCTTTTTTTATCTTATTTCTTGTTCCTTATAAACCTTGTCCGTGGCAGTTCTTGTATTTCTTGCCACTTCCGCAAGGACATGGATCATTGCGTCCTACTCGTTTCTCGGCACGGACTGGAGCTTGCTTCGGCTGAGGTGCCTCGGCTTGGGTGTTGTTTCCGCTCAAGTCTGTTTTCTCCGTGCGGTAACGGCTCATATCCTCGTGCTTCTCCGGGGCGGCCTCTTGTACGGCGATACGTTGACGGGCTCTTTCCTCGGCGATCGCTTGGGCGGCTTGCTGGGCTACGGCCGCTTGACGGGCTTGCATGGCTTGGCGTTGCTCCTCGGTCGGCTCCTCACGTACCGGGATCTGTCCACGCATCAAGATGGCGGCTGTCTTACGGTTCATGTTGTCTACCATTGTCTTGAACAGGTTGTAAGATTCAAGTTTGTAGATCAACAAAGGATCCTTGTTCTCGTAGCTAGCGTTTTGTACGGAGTGGCGCAGCTCATCCATCTCACGTAGATGCTCTTTCCATCCCTCGTCGATCATATGCAATACGATTGATTTCTGGAAGGATTTAACGATTGCCTTACATTCCGTGTCGTAAGCCTCTTTCAGGTTGCAAGATACATTATACATGCGCTTGCCGTCCGTGATAGGGATCATGATATTCTCGTACATCGCTCCTTGATTCTCGTACACTTGCTTGATGACCGGGTGAGCGACTTGCGTCATGCGTTCCATACGACGTTTATAAGTCTTCAATGCCTCCTCGAACAATTTCTCTACGAGTTGCTCCGGTTTCATGCTCTTGAATTCGTCTTCCGTGAACGGGCTTTCCATGGCGAATGTCTTGAACAATTCCAACTTGAAGCCCTCGAAGTCCTCGGCGTGTTGATCGGCGATAGCTGTAGAAGTATCGTAAATCGTGTTCAATACGTCCAGACCGATACGCTCTCCCATCAAGGCGTGGCGACGGCGGGTGTAGATTACGTTACGTTGTGAGTTCATCACGTCGTCGTATTCCAACAGACGTTTACGGATACCGAAGTTGTTTTCCTCTACCTTCTTCTGGGCACGTTCTACGGACTTGCTCAACATATTGTGCTCCAGAACCTCGCCTTCCTTGAAACCAAGCTTATCCATCAAGCCGGCGATCTTCTCGGAAGCGAATAAACGCATCAAGTCGTCTTCCAGTGATACGAAGAATACGGATGAACCCGGGTCTCCCTGACGTCCGGCACGACCACGTAACTGACGGTCTACACGACGGCTCTCATGGCGTTCCGTACCGATGATAGCCAAACCGCCTGCGTCTTTCACGTCCTTGGACAGCTTGATATCGGTACCACGACCGGCCATGTTGGTAGCGATCGTAACCGTACTCTTTTGACCCGCCAAGGCCACGATCTCGGCCTCTTTCTGGTGCAACTTAGCGTTCAATACATTGTGCTGGATCTTACGCATCGTAAGCATACGGCTCAATAGCTCGGAAATCTCTACGGATGTTGTACCCACCAATACCGGGCGGCCTGCCTCCGTCAGCTGAACGATTTCCTCGATAACAGCGTTATATTTCTCACGTTTTGTCTTGTAGATACGATCGTTCATATCGTTACGGGCGATCGGTCGGTTGGTCGGGATCACTACTACGTCCAATTTGTAGATATCCCAGAACTCGCCTGCTTCCGTCTCCGCCGTACCGGTCATACCGGATAATTTATGGTACATACGGAAGTAGTTCTGCAAGGTGATCGTGGCGAATGTTTGTGTAGCGGCCTCTACCTTTACACGTTCCTTAGCCTCGATCGCTTGGTGCAGGCCATCGGAATAACGACGTCCGTCCATGATACGACCCGTCTGCTCGTCAACGATCATAACCTTGTTGTCCATAACCACGTACTCATCATCCTTCTCGAATAAGGTGTAAGCTTTCAACAACTGGTTGATGGTATGTACACGCTCGCTCTTAACGGAATAGTTCGCCAAGATCTCGTCCTTTTGGGCCTGTTTCTCTTCCTCGGTTCCTGTCATATTCTCCAATTGGGATAATTGGGAAGTGATATCGGGAAGTACGAAGAAGGTCGGGTCGTCCGTCTTACCGGTCAATAGGTCGATACCTTTATCCGTCAATTCGATACTGTTGTTCTTCTCGTCGATCACGAAATACAACTCATCGGTCGCCTCGTGCATATGGCGCATATTCTCGGACATGAAATATTCTTCCGTCTTCAACATTTGAGCTTTTACGCCTTGCTCGCTTAAGAACTTGATCAACGCCTTGTTGCGGGGATATCCCTTGAAGGAGCGGTACAGAAGGATAGAGCCTTCCTCAACGACCTTCTGGTCGTCGCTAGCCATTTTCTTTTTGGCCTCGATCAATAATTTGGAGCAAAGGTCTTTCTGTGCGTTCACGACAACCTCCACGTTCGGGCGGAATTGCTCGAATAATTGTTCCTCGCCACGAGGGATCGGTCCGGAGATGATCAGCGGCGTACGAGCGTCATCGATCAATACGGAGTCCACCTCATCGACGATGGAGTAGTTATGCTTGCGTTGTACCAAGTCTTTCGGGCTGATCGCCATATTGTCACGCAAGTAGTCGAAACCGAACTCGTTGTTCGTACCGAACGTGATATCCGCCTCGTAAGCCTTACGGCGAGCCTCGGAGTTCGGCTGGTGCTTATCGATACAGTCTACGGAAAGCCCGTGGAACATATAAAGCGGTCCCATCCATTCGGAGTCACGTTTTGACAAGTAATCATTCACGGTTACCACGTGTACACCGTTACGTGTCAAGGCGTTCAAAAATACCGGAAGGGTAGCCACCAAGGTCTTACCTTCACCGGTCGCCATCTCGGCGATCTTACCTTTATGAAGAACGACGCCACCAAATAGCTGAACGTCGTAATGGATCATATCCCATGTGATCTCGTTTCCACCGGCTTTCCAGTGATTGGCGTAAATCGCCTTATCGTCCTCGATGCGGACAAAGTCGAAACGAGCGGCCAGATCCCGGTCGAATTGGTTAGCGGTAACTACCACTTCCTCATTCTCGGCGAAACGGCGGGCCGTATCTTTCATGATGGCGAATACCTCGGGCAAGGATTGCTCCAGTACCACTTCCATCTTGTCCGTGATGGCTTTCTCGATTTTATCTACCTCGGCCCAGATCGCCTCACGTTCTTCCAGTTCCTTATCCTCGATGCCTTTGCGAAGCTCTTCCACTTGCGCTTTCTCCTCGGCTACGTAGTCTTGGATACGTTGTTTGATCTCATCTGTTTTCGCACGCAACTCGTCGTTCGAGAGTGCCTTGATTGACGGATATACGGCCTTTACCTTATCTACGTAAGGTGTGATTTCTTTAAGGTCACGCTGCGACTTATTGCCGAACAGCTTCGTCATAAACTCATTAAATCCCATGATTCTTATGTTAATTGATAATTGATAATTGAAAATTGAAAATTGAGAGTTCAACTTCCGATTGTCAATGAGCAATCATCGTCTGTTATTACTTTGTTGTTTGAATTCAGATAAAATACTTAGGGGAGAACCACCTACCTTTCCCTTCTATGATAATTTTCAATTCTCAATTACCAATTTTCAATTCCCAAAGCGGTAGGCTTTGAGTAGCGTTTGGTGGCCTGATTCTTAGCACATGGGTTACCGTGGGGGCTACCTCAGTGGCCTTGACTTCGCGGTAGATATGTTGGGGTTTCAACCCGTTGCCCATAAATACCAGCGGGGTGATAACAGCATTATTGCGTATAATCCTGACTTTTTCTTTCGGATTGTCGAGGTTTACTTTCCAACCGGGTTGCAACTCGATGATCAGATCGCCCCGTCTCAAATGGTGCGTACCTTGACGGAATTTGGCGGTTCCCTCGTTCCAGTCGCCCGTAAGCAAGCTCCTGCCCGTGGTGACGAGTTGTACGCCACTAAATTCCTGTATGAATTCGGCGGCCTTGTTCTGTAAAGTCGTCAAATCCAACTTGGCGTCTTCTATCGCCTTGCGGTTCAAGTAGATCTGGTTATTGTAGTATCCTTGTACCCAACTGGTATGTTGGCCGTAAATGGCCATCAAGTACATATTAAGCAGGGCCAGACAACGTTTCGGGTGGAACTCGCCACCGTTCACCATCAGGCCGTCCGGATAAGACTCCTCGCTTTTATAATAACCGGAACCGGTGAAGACTACCAATGTATTGGCCAAGCCCACTTTCTTATCGATGGTATCCAGTAGCTTCTCGATATCTTGATCGAGTTGATAATACGTATCTTGAATCTCCCGGGTGTATTCCTTGCTCATCGTACCCCGGTAATTGCCCGCGTAGTACGTGATAGACAACATATCCGGGCAACTGCGTGTACCAAACCCTCCGTACTCTAGGAACTGGAGGGCCAAACGATTGATCTCCTTATTGATGAACGGAGAGGTCTTCAGGTTCGGATAGCAGTTCGCGAACTTCTCGCTGAACGTATAGCGGAAAGGCAGATCGTCTAATACGTAAGGAAAGGCATCGTATTTCTCCATCGGAAGGGTAGGAGTCCATACCATGGTTTCTAAGCGTGACGCCAAGGATTCCGGGCCGTTATTATAGCGGTCTACATACCAAGGGATACCCTTATAGTACGTCGTGGTAGCCCATTTCCCGTTGGTGTTATCCATCCAGAAAGCTCCGTTGGCCGCATGTCCGGCGGAAAGGATGGCGCTCTCGGCATCCGGGGCGATGGAATATACGTCGCTTCTTCCTTGAGAGGCGATTTTCAACTCGTCGCCGATCGTGGAACTGAATAAATTCTTGGGCGAATAATTCTCTTTCGTGTAATTACCCAGATATTCAGGATCATTTAAGATCGAGACCTCTTTCTCTTTCTCGAAATCAAACGTCTTCTCCCCCGCGATACCGCTGAAGCAAGGGTTGCTTCCGGTAAAAAGAGTCGCGAACGCACTGGCTTGGTCTATGTCGGAGAACTCGAAGCGGATATTGTTATACACCAACCCTTCGTTCATCAAACGCTTGAAGCCCCGTTCGCCAAATGTATTATAAAAGTATTCTATATAGTCGCCCCTTAGCTGATCCACAGTAATACATACAACCAATTTGGGGGTACGTTGCTGCGCCTCGAGGTTTGTTACCACGAGGATAGCGATAAGTGACGTTATAATTTTTCTCATCCGATTCTCCATATATTTCTGTAAACACCCCAACCCGAACGAACCCAAATCGAGGCTACAAGCGGAATAAAGGCACTGTTTAGATGTTGCGGAATGAAATACCATCCCAGTAACATCAGCGTAAGCGCCGCAAAGTTAATAAAATGATAGTAATATGCAGCCTTCTTCAGCTTTTTTACGCAAAACAAAATAACAGCGATCAAATCGAGCGGCTGTAACCATACCAAAGACCAGTTCGGCCACGTGCAGGGATGGACGGATATGAAGCTAAGAAAGAAGAGGATGACACCTCCGGCTCCGGCTACCGAGAAAAGGACACAATCCACCCACAAGAAGTATTTTTTTTTGCGCCATTCGATCCAAGTAAACCCTAAAACGATTCCGAACAGAAGCCAAGCGCAGACTAAAGGGGTGAATAAATCCCAGATATCTTTTTCCGGCTCGTCGGCTTCCCCGGCTCCGATCACGTGGGTCTCGCTCACCAATGGGCGGATTGTCCCGTCCGGGCCCGTGATGGTGGCTTTAGAGAACGCTTCTTTTAGATAAGGGGGGAGGAAGAGCATCTCGTGCTGGGTGGCCTCCCGGTCGGTGGGGCTGCCTAGCGCTAGGTCGCATCCGAATGTGAGCCACGGATGGTTTCGGGTACAATAATTAATAAGATCCCGGAAGGTCTGGGATTGATAGGGATACTGATAATCGACGCTCCCGTTGATCTCCTTTTCCAATATCGCGGCAGGGCGGGTAGCGCAATTATCGAAGAAGAAGTTATAACGATATACCCTGTTCTCCGGCCTGTAATTAATAAGCAGGGCATCCCATATATGTTCTTTCTCTTCTTGGGTGAGGTTCAATACTTGTTCCGTGATATCGCTGCCCCGCATTTGGTACTCGATCACGTAGTCTTGGAAATCGGCTACTCCCAGTTTATAATCCGTCTCTCCTTTAGCGAATCGGTAGATAAAATTAGGTTTGGAGAAATCAAATATACCGTAATTGAATATATAATCTATATTTTGCTTGGGATCGTATATGCGTAGAGCGGCATGCCCGTACACGGTGAATACCTCTTCATCGTACGGTGCGCTGGTCATCAGACTGATACGGGCTTCCTCGCTCAGTTTGGGTTGCGCCATCGCCGATAGGGAAAGAATCCCCAGCAGAAATAGAAATATGCTTTTTGTCATTCTCTTCTTGATTATTTGACGCAAAGGTAGATTATTTTTCTTAAACAGTATAGATCGTTTAAGCATAACATATGGCTTTATGTCGAGAAAAGAGATAGCTTTGTTTTTATTATAAAGGGAAAAGGAAACTTGGTTACGTCTTTGATTATAAGAGTGTTGCAGTTTTTGCGGATTTTTTTTAAGAAACTTTAGTTTCTTCTAGGGAAAACAAAAGTTTTCCTATGAGGAAACAGAAGTTTCCCTTGCACAAAACTCTAGTTTCTAGCTAGAGAAACAGACGTTGCTTTTAGAAGGAGCATTGAGGAGATAAAACAAAATTAGGCGACCATCCTTATTTGGATAATCGCCTAATGCCTGATAGAGCGGTAGGCGAGGCTCGAACTCGTGACCCTCAGCTTGGGAAGCTGATGCTCTACCAACTGAGCTACTACCGCATTGCGAGTGCAAATGTATACAAATCTTTCTTTTTTTAGTAACTTTGGCGAGAAAATTTTATAAAAAAGAATTAAGTATGGAAAAACTAGTCTTGATAAAGGTAGGAGGGAAGATCGTTGAGGAAGAAGAAACGCTTCGTCAATTATTGAACGATTTCGCTGCTATCGAGGGATATAAGGTCTTGGTGCATGGGGGAGGACGCTCGGCTACCAAGCTTGCCGCCCAATTAGGGATCGAGAGCAAGATGGTGAACGGTCGCCGTATTACGGATGCCGAGACCTTGAAGGTCGTGACAATGGTCTATGGCGGGTTGGTGAATAAAAACATCGTAGCGGGCTTGCAGGCGTTGGGCGTAAACGCTTTAGGATTGACCGGTGCGGATATGAATTTGATGCGCTCCGACAAACGTCCCGTGGCAGAGGTGGATTATGGTTTCGTAGGCGACGTGAAAGAGGTGAATGCTGATTTGCTAGCCTCTCTTATCCATCAAGGTATCGTGCCGGTACTGGCTCCTCTTACACATGATAGGCAAGGCCATATGTTGAATACGAACGCTGATACGATAGCGGGAGAAGCCGCTAAAGCGTTGGCGAAACATTTTGAGGTGACATTGATGTTCTGTTTCGAGAAAAAAGGCGTTTTGTTGGACGAGAACGATGATGAGAACGTGATACCGGAAATCGATCGTATAGCGTTTAAGGGATATGTAGAACAGGGAATTATCCAAGGGGGCATGATCCCAAAGCTAGAAAACGCTTACCAAGCGATAGACGCCGGGGTGAAGCAGGTGATTATTACGCAAGCCTCGGAGATTCACCAAGGAAAAGGGACGAGAGTCTTTTAAATAAATGAGGGGCTGTTTATAGCCCCTCACGTACATTATATAATAGGTCTATCAAAGACTCCGAATCTTGATATTACGGAACCAGATTAATGAATCCCCATGTTTTCCTTGTAATCCGATAAATCCTTTTGTCGGTAATTCGGCGAAAGGTTTGGGCAGCCAGCTTGGGATATCGCTTCCATCCGGGTTCTTGGTGCCGGAAGTCCATTTGCTCATATCCATTTCGGTAACTTTCTTTCCGTTGAGGATAACCATGATATGTTGTCCGGCGCATTTGATACGCATATGATTCCACTCCCCGGGTTTTTTGACAACCTTGTCTTGCACGGCGCCTAGATGTCCGTAAATGGCTCCGCATTTCTCATACGGCTTGCCGTTTCCCCATTTTTCACAATGGTCGTCCGCTATCTGTATTTCTACCGAGTTGGGTATCCAATCCTTCGTGTCCGTACAGTAAACGACTACTCCGCTGTTCGTGCCCACGTCGGTCTTAAAATCAAGATCCAGCTCGAAGTTCTCATATTCATCCTTTGTCCAGATAGACTCGTCCTTCACGGCACCTAACACGCCATCAGTCTCGCTCCAAACTTCCGGATTGTAGTTGGCGTTTTCCAGATTTTTACCGAAGAGAGGCTTCCATTTATTGTTATCCGCCGCGAATAAGGAGAATGTACCTGCCACACACCATAAAGTAGCCATGGCTAAAAGAAAATGTTTCATGCTATTAGTTTTAAAGATTTACGTGAGGCAAATGTATTCATTTATTTTGGAAGAAACATAGTCTACGAAGAACGATTTTATTTACAGGTGAAAGCGAAATAGGTTGAAATGCTATGATTCTTAAGGAAATCTTCTTTTTTTATCAGAAATCAAATAGTTTGTTAAAATGATATTAAAATCTTGCATAATCTTTATTGTTGTAAAATAGATTAACTGAAAATTACCTATTGCTTGATTGGTTTTGTGTTATTATGATATTGCTTGTGTGTCAAAATATGCATTTAATAGGTCTAAAAATGACGTTGTGAAATATATTTGACTGTTTTGATGACATAAAACTATTATATTATTTGTTTTTAACAGAAAATATTCTTTATATTTGCGGTGTGAAGATTAGGTATATGTATGATTGTATGTAAAAGTAAAGTGAATATTTTAATGTAATTTTAAATATATGCATGTATAATCCTGCTGTTTTAAACTAAGTTCTTCGTAAACTATGGTAAGTTATGTGTGAATTTTGATTTAAATAATTAATTGTTAAATAAAAAGTGTGTTTATGAGAAGGTTGACTTTTTTGTTATTATGCTTGTTTATAGGCATAGGAGTCGCAACGGCACAGACGATGAAGATAACAGGTAATGTTATATCATCGGAAGATCAGCAACCCGTGATCGGTGCGGCTGTCGTTGTGAAAGGCACTACGATTGGTACGGTTACGGACTTTGAGGGAAACTTTAGTTTAGATGTACCGAGAGACGCTAAGATGATCTTTATTTCTTATGTAGGATTGAAAACGAAGGAAGTACCTGTGGCATCCGTGATCAACGTTGTTTTGGACTCGGATTCAAAAGCGTTGGATGAGGTGGTTGTAACCGCTATGGGTTTGACTCGTGAGAAGAAAGCCTTGGGTTATGCCCTGCAAGAGGTGAAATCTGATGAGTTGACAAAAGCTGGCCAACAGAGCTTGGCGACCTCACTTTCCGGTAAGATCGCCGGTGTGCAGATTACTTCTCAAGGTGGACAGGTTGGTGCGTCGCAGAATATCGTGGTTCGCGGTAATTCCTCTTTTGGTAATAACCAACCGTTGATCGTTGTGGATGGTGTGCCTATCGCTAATGATAACGCGAAAGGTGCCACTGTAAACTTGGGTTCCGGCTTGAATGATATTAATCCGGAGGATATAGAGTCTATCTCTGTGTTAAAGGGTGGATCTGCCGCTTTGTATGGTATGCGTGCCGGTAATGGCGTTATCTTGGTTACTACTAAATCCGGTAAGAAAGACAAGGGTGTATCTATCTCTTATGAGGGTGATATCACGATTGACCGGGTTTATAATTTGCCTAGATTGCAGAATAAGTACGGACAAGGCTATTACGCTTCCGAGTATGATTGGAAGGAAGCGCAAGCGGGGGGATATTCTGGCGATTATCAAGCTTTTGCCTTGGAGAATGGTTACAATTATGTAGATGGTATGGGTAGTGGTATCAACGATAACGCAGATGAGTCTTGGGGACCTCGCTTGGATATCGGATTGAATTTGCCGCAATACAATAGCCCGGTGATCGATGGCGTGCGTCAGGCTACTCCTTGGGTTTCCTGCCCGGACAATATCAAGAATTTCTTCCAAACGGGTTATTCTATGAATCATACGGTGGCTTTGTCTGCCTCTACGGATAAAACGTCTACACGCGCGTCTTTATCTTTCCGTGATCAAGGCGGTACGACCCCGAACACTGATCAGAAGCGCTATGCTATGGCGGTGAACACGAAAATGACGTTTAATAAGTATATTGATTTCGACTTGTCTGCGAATTATATTCGCACGAAAAGCGCGAACTTGCCGGGTACGGGATATAACAGTACGAATGCTTTGCAGTCTATCATGCAGTGGTTTGGTCGTCAAGTTGATTTGAAGGATTTGAAGAATAATTGGGATCAAGTGGATGAGTATGGAAAATATACGCATTATAACTGGATACAGTCTTTCCATGCGAATCCGTATTGGACATTGAATAAGAATACCAATAGTTATGATCGTAATCGTTTCTATGGCAAGACCTCTTTGTATATCAAACCGACCGATTGGTTAAAGTTTGAAGGTCGTATGGGCTTGGATCATTACGATTCTAATCAGTTCTCTCGTATTTTATGGAATATCGACTATCCGAATGGATATTTCCGTAGCTTCGACCGTTCGATGACTGAGTTTAATGCGGACTTTATCGCCTACGTGAACAAGAACTTCGGTGATTGGGCCTTGAATGGTTTGGCTGGAGCCAACTATCGTGATTATCAAACAGCTATCATGGGGACAGGTGCGGACGAATTGACCGCAGAGGGATTGTTTACCGTAGCGAACGCTCATGGAACCCCGTACACCTTGAACGACCATGAGAAACGTCGTTCAAACTCTGTATACGCTAATGCCTCTATCGGCTACAAGAATATGGCTTATGCCGAGGTAAGTGTCCGTAATGACTGGGACTCTACGATCAAGGACGCTTTCTTCTATCCTTCTTTCAGTGGTAGCTGGATCTTGACCGAGACATTCCCCGGATTGCAAAATGGCGATTATTTGAATTTCTTGAAATTGCGTGGTGGTTGGGCAAAGATCGGTTCCGCAACGGACCCGTATCGTTCGAACGCTTATTATTCATTGATCAGTTCTTCGTTCAATGGTACTACATTGTTCTATAATCCGACAATCCTTCCTCCTACAAATCTTCGTCCGGAGAGCGTAAAGACTTGGGAAGTTGGTGTTGAGGCTAATTTGTTCAACAATCGTTTGCATATTGATGCCGCATATTATAATAAGGTGACGAGCGATCAGATCATGAATGCGAACGTGGCTACCTCTACCGGTTATACCTCTATGTATATCAACGCTGGAAAGATCAGCAACAAGGGTGTCGAGTTGCAGGTATCCGGTGATATCATCAAGAATCCGAAGGGATTCAACTGGACGGCTACGTTGAACTGGGCGAAGGATAAGAGCCGAATCGATGAGCTTTATACAGATCCCGTTACCGGACAGTCTTTGGACGCTTACCAAATCGGTAGTAGCTGGAGCGTGAAGAACTATGCGATGGTCGGTAAGAGCTGGGGTACTTTGGTAGGTACTGGTTACGTATATAATGAGGATGGCTCGATCTTGGTAGAGGATGGTATTCCTGTCTACGAGGCTGGAAAAGAGATCGGTGATGTTACGCCGAAGTGGTTGGCTGGTTTCAGCAATGAGTTCTCTTATAAGGATTGGAGCTTCGGTTTCTTATTGGATTTCCGTTTGGGCGGTGACATATATTCTGTTACACAAGCATTCGGTTCTCAGACGGGTATCTTGAAACACACGGCAGAAGGCGATTTGCGTGAGAATGGCGTCGTACTTGGCCAGAATTATATGACGGACAAGGTCTTCAAGACCGCTGATGGTAAGATTAATGATGTCGCTGTCAACGCGGAGGACTTCTTCTACAATTATTATACGATTTGTGAGATGTCGGTATTCGATGGTTCTTACTTGAAATTGCGTGAGGCTCACCTGACGTATAATTTCCCGAAATCAATTCTAGAGAAGACTAAATGTATCAAGGCCGCTCATGTATCATTGGTTGGTACGAACTTGGCGTTGCTTTGGGTGCATAAGTCAAATATCGCTCATATTGATCCGGAGTCTACAAGTACCGGTGGCGATGACCCCGAGACTACGGCTACAAGCAGAGGATTCAACTCTGGTGTAGGTTTTGAGTCCAACTCTTATCCTCCTTCTCGTAGCTTTGGTCTTAAGTTAGGTGTAACATTTTAATCAACATTAATCTGAGGAATTTAATATGAAAAGATATATCAAGAATTTCATGATGGCTATGATGGTCGGCGCTACTGTATTCGGTAGTTCGTGTACCGATTCGTTTGAGGAGGTCAATACAGACCCGGATAGCCCTACGGATGTGCCTACGACGAATCTTCTGGCGTATTCTTTATATTACACATCCTATCGTCTGTATGATCGGTGGTTCGCGATGGATGAGCCGATGACTTTCTGCGGATATGCTTCGAAGATGACTTATATCGACGAGTCCCGCTATAATTTCCGTACGGGTGTACAGGATACGAACTGGGAGTATTTGTATCGTATATTGAATAACCTGAAAGATATCGAGAAGCGTGCCACGTTTAATGAGACTCCTAATATGCTGAACGTATCGAAGGTTATGCAGGTTCATTTGATGCAGGTAGCCACGGATCGTTGGCGGGATGTCCCTTATACGGATGCCGCTAAGATGACAGATGGGGTCTTGCAGCCGAAATACGATAAGCAAGAGGATATTTATCCGGGCTTATTGGCTACGTTGAAGGAAGCTGCGGATGGCTTTGCCGATGGTGGTAGTGATGACTTAGGCGAGGGAGACTTGTTATTCGGTGGTGATATCGAGAAGTGGCAGAGATATTGTAATTCTATGCGTCTTCGTTTAGCGATGCGTATCTCAGAGGTTTCCCCGGCGTTGGCTAAGGAGACCGTAGAGGAAGTCATGGGTAATCCCACTAAGTATCCGATCATGGAAAGCAACGATGATAATGCTTTCTTCTGGTGGATCGGAACAGACCCCAACTATTACGAACCGATGGCAGACGGTTATCGTACACGTAAGACGGAGTATTGTGCCGCAGACGTGATCGTGGATCATATGAATACACGTGAGGACCCTCGTCGCTCATCTTATTTCCAACCCACAAAAGAAAGTGTGGAGGCCGGTGAGCCTAAGTATGTAGGTTATACGATCGGGGCGAAAGCGAATGCGGTAGCTTCTAAATATTCCATTTGGGGAGCACGTTTCTTCACGGACTTGGCTGGTTTTTCTCCTTATATGCGTGTCGCTGAGCCTTGGTTCTGTGTCGCTGAGGCATCTATGTTGGGATGGAATACCGGAATCTCCGCAGAGGACGCATACAATAAGGCTGTTACCTATTCCATGGAAGAGAATAGCGTATCTGCCGAAGATATAGCGGATTACCTTGCGAACGCGGGTAAGTTCACGAATGATAAGAAACAGATTTATTATGAGGAATGGGTTGCCATGTTCAAGCAAGGAATGGAAGGTTGGTCATTGTATCGCCGTACAGGCGTGCCAGACAACTTGTATCCGGCTCCGGGCCGTCCGGCAAACTATTCTAATCATAACGTACCCCCGTTCCGCTCTCCGTATCCTGATAAGGAACGTAATTTGAACAATGCGAATTGCGCTCCGTTCGATGCGGAAGTCGTGGATAATTTGTGGGGTAAACAAATGTGGTGGGATACACGTACAGGCGTTCATTAACTACTAGTTAACATAGACATACCAAGTGCCTGTATACTATAGAGGGGCTGCTCGTGATGAGTGGCCCCTTTTTTTGTCATTATGCTGTCATTTTTAAATAAACTATGTACCTTTGTCCGGCTTATTTAGAAAAAAGATGGAAAAAGAAGGAATGATGGTGGTCGATATTAAGAATATCGTTACTCGTTTGCCGGAATTGCGGTTTACGACACCCGTGAATTGGAGAATTGATGAAGGGCAGCAATGGGCTGTAATCGGTCCGAATGGTGCTGGTAAAACCTTGATAGCGGATATTATGCAGCGTAAATTCGCTTTTAAGGAAGGTGAGGTCGTGTTCTCCGGGGATGGTAAGGTGAGTGACTTTATCAAGAGTATAGCGTTTAAGGATATTTATTCGTTGGCGGATTGCCGGAATTCTTATTACCAACAACGTTGGCATTCGACAGAGACGGAGGAGATGCCTATTGTCGAGGAATTGTTGAAGGAATATGCGGGCTCTGATAATTTAGCGAAGATATTGACTCTTTTCGGTATAGAGGATTTATTGCCTAAGCGGTTGATCTTCTTATCAAGTGGTGAATTACGAAAATTCTTGATTGTCCGGACGTTGCTTAGCCGTCCTCGTGTCTTGATCTTGGATAATCCTTTTATCGGCTTAGACGCTCCTTCCCGGGATTTATTGGTAGAGATGCTAGGGCAAATGACAAAATTGAATGGTGTTCAAGTTGTCTTGTTATTATCTAACCCCAATGACATACCGGCAATGATCACGCATGTATTGCCTATCCATGATCGTACTTGCTTGCCTCCGCTGACTCGAGAGGAGTTTATGTCGGATACGGAATTAATCGCCCGTCTTTTTCCAACGGAAGGCATTCATGCATGCGAGGAAGTTGGTAAGGTTCGTTTACCTGTGGATATGAACAAGATAGCCTCTTTACATGAGGTGACTTTACGCATGGAACATGTGAAAATACGCTATGGTAGCCGTACGATCTTGAAAGATTTGGATTGGGAAATCAAGAACGGGGAGAAGTGGGCGTTATTCGGTCCGAATGGCGCTGGTAAATCTACCTTGCTGAGTTTGGTTTACGCGGATAATCCCCAGTCGTATGCGAATACGTTGTATTTGTTTGATAGAAAGAGAGGTTCCGGGGAAAGTATTTGGGATATCAAGAAGCGTATCGGATATGTATCGCCGGAGATGCACTTATATTATAAAGAGAATGTCCCTACCTTGAATATTGTCGGTTCCGGCTTTTTCGATTCGATCGGCTTGTTTCGTAAGTGTAATGCGGAGCAAGAAACGGTAGCCTTGGAGTGGATGAAAGTTTTTGGCATCGAACATTTGAAAGACCGTTTATTCTTGACCTTATCATCGGGAGAACAACGTTTGGCTTTATTAGCGAGAGCTTTCGTGAAAGATCCCGATTTAATTATATTAGATGAGCCTCTCCACGGTCTGGATGTGAGCAATAAGAAAAAGGCGGCTGCTATTATTGAGCAATTCTGCGATCGCCCGGGGAAAACCTTGATTTACGTAACCCATTACCCGCATGAATTACCTGCTTGCGTAGACAAGCGGTTCGAGCTAGTGAAGCATGCGTAAATTATCCTTATAAGGACTTGAAAAAAACATAGTTATGATTTTTCAAAAGATAAGTATGAATTGAAAAAATCATAACTATGAATTTATAAGGTCATTTCCACTATACTTTGGCTAGCGGCTAGAGCATCACGAGTAAAGCAGAACCCAAATAGAGGATACTTCTCCGGGTAGGAATGGCGTAAATACGAGTTTCCGAGTTCCTTGGACTACTTTATTAAAGGGAAATTCGTTGTTTTGTGTCAACGCCAGTTTCGTGGGTTCGGGTAACTGTATCGTAAATTCATACGTTTCTCCTAATTTTATCTGTTTTGCAGGGTGTAATAGGCTTTTGAAGTGAATAACTAACGGCTTGTCGAGTGAATAACTAACGGCTATACCTAGCCGCTAGCTTACGGCTTGGGAAGTGAATAACTAACCACTTGAGAAGCCTTTTGCGAGCGATTAATTAAACTGCCTAAATAGCTTATTTTCAGTCATAAAGTAAGTTTGCTTACTTTGTCAACGAAATTCACTTACTTTTTCTGCTCGATTTCTCACCGCGGATTGTACGGAACTGGCCACAATGCTTACCCTCTTCGGTCAATGCGAAAAGTATCGTATCTTCATCGCCCCACACACCTAAGATACTTTGCCAATGAACTTAGGATATTTAGTCAATGAAACTAAGATACTTTCCTGTCCTTTTCCGTTCGCATGTCCATATTCCCAAATATCTTGATAATGGGTAGTGTAAGCATCTACACCCATTTGATATTTTACATCTAACTTATGATTTTCGGTATTGAATTTTGTGCCGAAGTTTACATATGCGTTACCAAAGAAACGATTGGTCTTTTCTGTGAATTCATTCTTGGGTAGTACTACCTAAAGAAAAGGAATAAGAGCCTCTATCCAATGCTTGTGCGATATTTAATGAATTGTTCCAAGTCGTACCTAAATCAAAGAATTCTTCTATATTATCATAAATTTGTGGGATACCCATGGCTGTAATAACGACTTCACTTAGGTTCTGTGCCCCTGATTGTAGCTCCACTTTCATTACAGGCTCGATAGGAACTTCTTTCGCCACCATTACCACATAAGAGAATACAGAGTCTTCGCGGAACTTGGTACATCCAAACTGAACGCACCATCAAAATCCGTTACTGTTCCTGTAGTAGTACCCTTGACTATTACAGACGCACCAATAATCGGTTCACTGTCTTCGGCGGAAATAACAGTACCTGTCACTTTCCTCGTCTGAGCTGTGGCCAATCCAATGCCTAAAACTAGGCAAAGTAAAAGATAAGTCAACTTCTTCATAGACACACTCTTTTTTTGTTTAACTTACATATAATTAATTCGCAATAGATTTATAGCAACATGGAAATTAAGGTTCGGATAAATGCAAATATAACAATAATTTTATTATAACAAGTAAACAATTAAAAAATTTCAATAAAATAACAAGAAAAGATAAACGGGTAGAAAATTTGGAGACTTTTTTAGCCCCTAATTTAAATATTATAATATATACACAAGAGATTACGGCTTACATCAAGTATAAAGAATTACATATTTAACTCTTTGAGAGATAAAAATATACATAAAATAACAGCGAACGATTCCTACGTACATCATGATTTTCAGACTATAACGAGGTTCCGCGAAGACTCTGGTAATTTCTTATGTGGGTATGATTGCTCGTGAGGTTCCGGTACAAGATGTGTTGAGGGTAGTCCTTCAGTCTGGTACCCAGAATCTTGAGGAGGTTGTCGTAACTGCGATTGGTATGAAAAAGCAGGAAAAGGCGTTGGGCTATGCAGCCTCTACTGTGAAGAGTGAAGATTTGAATGCCGCTAAGTCTGGATCAGTGATGTCAGGCTTGACTGGTAAGGTTGCGGGTTTGAATATTACTAGCGGTGGTGCTACAGGCTCTTCTCAGAAAGTAATCGTGCGTGGTATCAGTTCTTTCAGTGCTAATCAACCTTTGTATGTGGTGGATGGTGTGCCTATTATGAATGATTTCCAAGGTGAGGATTCTTTCTCTAACTCCGTGGATTTTGGTAACCAAGCTAATGACATTAACCCAGAGGATGTTGAGTCTGTAACAGTCTTGAAGGGTGCTTCCGCTACTGCCCTTTATGGTAGCCGGGCTGCTAATGGTGTTATCATGGTGACAACAAAACGGGCTGGGGCTGAGAAGCTTTCTGTTACGTACGATGGTTCATTTATGGGATCTAGCGTATTGCGTGTTCCTCAAACACAAGATCGTTTCGGACAAGGATGGGGATCTTTCGGACCTATGGAGAATGGTTCTTGGGGACCGGTTTTGGATGGTCGTGATCATATCTGGGGACCTTACTCAGACGGCTCAGAAGGTTTATTAACTCCGCTTTCTAAGCCTTTCTCGTATGTAAAGAACAATCTTCGTGATTTTTATGAAACTGGTTTTGAGACGAATAATAACGTCTCGATTCGTATGGGTAATGATAAACTTGGTTTTGTTGCCTCCTATGGTAATGTGAAGTCTGACGGTGTATTACCGGGTGACGCTGATTCATATGCTCGTAATACAATCTCGTTAAGAGGTAATATGAAATATAAACGTTTTTCTGCGGAATTAAACTTGAACTATGTCCGTAAAGATATCACACAAGCTGCTGCTGGCCAAGGAGATGATGGTGCAACGATGTTTTCTGAGATTTTGCAACATGCCGTGGATGTAGATATTAGCTCAATGAAAGATTATACGAATCCTTATTTTAATACGGATAACTTCTATACAGCTTATGCGGAGAATCCATATTGGGTGTTAGATCATAATCGTAATAAATATCAAGACGACCGTGTCTATGGTAAGATCGAGCTTGCTTTTGAGATTATGAAAGGTTTGAAGGCGGTTGGACGTTTAGGTGGTGACTTTACGAACGCTACTCAAAAGAGATGGAATGAAAAAGTGACTTTCGCTTCAGGGTCTTGGAGTGAATTAGGTGGTAAGAAGCAGCAGCCCGGTACTTATACGGAACGTCGTGACAAGGTGGAGCAAATTGATGCGACCGCTTTCTTAAACGCGGATTATAAAATCGGTGAGGATATCGCTTTGAATGGTATGATTGGATGGAACTTGAATCAACAAACGAGTTCTTATTTGAAATCTTATCTGTATGGTTTGGAGCAACCGGGATGGTTTAACCTAGCGAATGGTGTTGATAAGCCCATGACTACGACTTACTCTGATAGACGCCGTTTGGTTGGTTTGTTCGCTCAAGGTGAGTTTGGTTACAAGAATTTCTGGTTTGTGAATGCTTCTATTCGTAACGACTGGTCATCTACTTTACCTCAAGGAAATAATAGCTTTTTCTATGGTGGCGTGAATACTTCATTGATCATCACGGATATGTTTGAGGATTTGAAATCTGATTATCTGAATTTCTTGAAGGTTCGTGCAGCTTGGGGACAGACTGGTAACGATGCCCCGATTTACCGTACTAGCAGTTATTTTACACCGACTCAAATCAGTTTAGGTTTTGGAGATTTATATTTACCTATTAATAATACATTAGGCTTGACAGAGTATAATCGTTTGCCGAGTATGGATCTTCGTCCGGAGATCACGACAGAATGGGAGTTCGGTTTAACAACGCATCTGTTTAACAATCGCTTGGATATTGATGCTGCTTATTATAATAAGAGTACGAAAGATCAGATAATATCTGCTAGTCTGGCTCCGGAGTCTCGCTATACGTCTATGACCCGCAACGTAGGTAAGATTGCGAATCAAGGTGTCGAGTTGGCAGTGAATGGCATTCCTGTTCGTACGAAAGATTTCGAGTGGGGATTAGGTTTTACTTTCAGTAAGAACTGGAGTGAGGTGAAAGAGTTATGGGATGATGTAACTGAGTATAAATTGACAAGTTCCTATCAAGTGGATTTCGTTGCGGAAGTAGGTCAGCCTTTGGGCGTTTTCAAGGTTCCGGCTTTGGCCACGACCGATGATGGTAAGGTGATCGTTGATAATAACGGTATGCCGACAATTGATGCTAGCAAGAAAGAGATCGTAGGAACGTCTACTCCTAATTTCTTGATGGGCTTTAATACGCATTTCACATGGAAAGGGATTACTTTATCAGCGGTATTAGATTGGCGTAATGGCGGTGAGTTCTATTCATATACCTCTCAATTGCTTACATTTGCCGGAAACTCTACTTATACGGTGTTTAATAATCGTGAACCATTTGTGGTTCCTAATTCCGTGAAAGTCGTAAATGGTCAATACGTAGAGAATGATATACCTATCGTACATTGGGGAGGTGCTTCTAGCGCTGTTAATACCTACTATAATAACGCCTCCAACTACGCTCAGTATAGAAATTGGATTTTACCTAAAGATTACTTGAAATTAAGAGAGATTACACTTTCTTACTCTTTGCCGAAAGCATGGTTGAAACAAACCCCATTCTCTATGGTTCAAGTTAGTTTGATCGGACGTAATTTATTTATGTGGACCCCGAAAAAGAACAACTACGTAGATCCGGAAGGTACGAATTATGGTAATGACATCTTGTCTGAAATTGGTGAATTTGGTGCGGCTCCGACAAACCGTACGTTTGGTGGTGGTATTAAAGTCGTATTATAATAAGTAACTTTAAAAAGTAAAGATAGTATGAAAAGAAACAATTTAATATATACAGGACTGGTTAGCTGCTTGTTGATGGCGACTACAGCTTGTTCCGATTATTTGGATATTAACCAGAATCCGGAATATCCAACGGAAGCCTCTTCTTCTACTTTGCTTCCTTCTGGTATCGCAGGAGTAGCAAGTATTGTAGGTGGTACTTACGAATTATATGGTAGCATGTGGTCTCAGCAATGTACGCAGGGACATACATCCAACCAGTATAATACATTGGTTAACTATACGATAACTAACGCATCCGATTCTCGTTTGTGGTCTATACCTTATTCAATAGCACTGCCAGACTTGGATTTGGTTATCAAAAGCTCTGAATCGGCTCAAGAATGGAATTATTGGGTAATGGGTAAGACTATGACTGCCTTTATGTATCATATCCTAGTGGACTCTTATGGCTCTATTCCTTTTACAGAAGCTATCCTTGGAAATGAGAATACTACACCAAAGTATGATGACAGTAAGACTGTGGTTTATCCGGGATTATTAGCGATGTTGGATGAGATTATCGCTAAAAAGGCGGAGGCTACCGCAGGTGGTTTGCCTTCGGTTACAAAACAAGACTTGGTGTTCGCTGGTGACGTGAATAAGTGGATTCAATTTGCGAAGAGTTTAAAGCTAAAATTGTTGATGCGTGATTTCGATACGAATAAAGCTGCTATCAAGGCATTGCTCGACGAAGGAGATTTGCTGAGTGTAGACGCTAAGATGGACTGTTTTCAAGATTTGGAAAATAAATCAAATCCATTGTATGAGAATGACCGTCGTAAATTGAATTCAACTGTAAATATTCGTGCGTGCGCTACGGTTTGCGATTATTTGAAAAAATATGAGGATCCTCGTTTAAATGATTTTTATTCACCTAATACGGATGGCTCCGGCGAGACAACAGCTTTGAAGTATGGTGACCGCCCAAACTCGGTAGCGGTAACAACTCGTATGATCTCTGTGGCTAAGCTAGGTCCTACGGATCCTGTTTATTTTATGTCTGCTGCTGAGGTAGCGTTCCTGCAAGCGGAAGCTTACGCTCGTTTGAATGATGTGGCTAAAGCGAAAGTGGCTTATGAGCAAGGTGTGAATTATGCGTTTGAACGTTGGGGGTATTCTGCTGCCGAGTTTATTTCGGAAGGTGCTCCTTATGCTTTCGATAGTACGGACCAAAATTCAATGCTTACCTCTATTTTGATCCAGAAGTGGATCGCTTCCACTCGTTGTCAAGCATGGGACGCATGGTTTGATATCAATCGTACCGGTATTCCTGTTCTAGGGACAAAGCATGTGGATGAGGAAGGATATATTTGGGGGCAGTTGACTCCTTGCATTGGTTCTGCGTTGGCTCCGGGTGAATATCCTCGTCGTTTATTGTATCCGAAGTCATCTTCAGACTATAACCCTAATACTCCGGCGGTAGTTCCGTTAGCGGAAAAACAATGGTGGCATAAATAAATGGGTGTTATAAATGTATATTAATCAGAAAAGCTTTTTGAATATGAAACAGATAAATAAATTACTGGTTATCTTATTGGCGTTGGTCACCTTTTCTTCTTGTGAGACCTATGGTGATTACGAGATAGAATACACGGCCATTTATCCTTTATGTGGCGAATGGGTAGTTAATGTTACAGGTGAGGATGGTGGTGTCTTGGCGGAAGGTGTGACCTGCAATACTTACAATACGACTGATGATGCCACGGATAAGATGTGGATAAAAATGAGTGTTGCCACAAACGACTGGGGAGTACGTGGCAAGATTCATTGCGATGTAGCTTCTAAATCTTTTGATGGGGATGGTATCGCTAATCTGCTCCATGCGGATGATGGTATAAATTCTACTGTAACCTTCAATATCTCTGGTAAAGTAATTGTGGATGGTTATACTACTCAAGCCAATACAAAAGTGGATGCCATTGAATTTACCTTGACTCAAAATGGAAAGTCGATGACGGTTAAAGGATTCCGTAAAACAGGTTGGGAAGGTGAAGATTATTGATATGATTTAATATCTTGAAAAGTAGGAGAGGCCTGCCATGTATTTGGCAGGCCCTTTTTATTTATTTTGATATATGGTTTTTTATTAGTTGGTAATCCGTGATAACAAACTTTTAGTTTGTAGATTGTGCTACAAAGAACTTATTATTGTTCCTTCGTGTTTACAATCAGATAATATATAAATGTATCATGGAAAAAGTAATTTACAACTTAGTGTTTAATCGAAAAAAGCAATTGAATGCGGAAGGAAAAGCTTTGATTCAAGTAGAGGCCTATTTGAATAGGCAAAAGAGGTATTTTTCAACGAAGGTTTATGTCAAACCTTGTCAATGGGACAACAAGAGACGTTCCATAAAGAATCATCCGAATATGGATGCGTTAAACCTGTATCTTCAGAACTATGTTATGGAGTTGGAGAGAGATGAGCTGGAGAAGAGACAAGCGAATAACGGTTTTTCGTTGAAGGATCTGCGTGAGGAGACCTCTTCGACATCTACGTCTTCCTCTTTTCTTGTTTTCATGCGTGAGGAGATTTTACATAGTAATTTAAAAGAATCGACATTAAAAAACCATTTGTCCACTTTGCATGTTCTATCCTTATATAAAAAGGACGTTCTGTTTAAGGATATTAATTTCAATTTCTTATGCGATTTTGAATATTTCTTATTGAAGCAGGAGTATCATCGAAATACGATCGCTAAACATATGAAGCATTTGAAACGATATATCAACTTGGCGATTAATAAGGAGTTGTTCGAGTTGCACAAATATCCATTTCGGAAATATAAGATTAAATATCAAGAGAGTAAGCGTACTCATTTAACGCCTGAGGAGTTAGGTCGTTTGGAAAACTTAAAGCTGGATGGGCAGCGTACATTGCGCCGGTGTCTGGATATGTTTTTATTTAGTTGCTACACGGGATTACGTTTCTCAGACATAGTAAGTATAACGAAAGAGAACTTTTTGATTATTGATGATAAGGTTTGGCTGGTTTATTCATCGGTGAAGACAGATGTGAGTGTCCGTTTGCCGCTATTTCTCTTGTTCGAGGGTAAATCTTTACCTATCTATGAGCGATATAAGAATGCGCCGAGAACCCTGTTTGGTGTTCCCTTATCCTCTAATTCAAACGTGAATAAGCAATTACGCCGAATCAGCCAATTGGCAAGTATTGATAAGAAGGTATCTTTTCATACGGCTCGGCATACAAATGCTACCTTATTATTATATAATGGAGCGAATATAACTACGGTACAAAAGTTGTTAGGGCATAAAAGTGTTCGTACTACCGAGATCTATAGCAATATCATGGATATGACGATTGTCCGCGATCTTGAGAAGATTGAGACACGATTGAAGTTCGGCTAGAATGTGGATTTATAAGAAAGGAGAAAAATATCATTAAGATATTCTTCCCCTTTTTTGAATGTTGTCACTCGTTATGCTTTTATATCTTGATTAGCGAGTTCCGCCAGCCCACCATACGTTTTCGGTAAACACATACTGACCATCACCATAAGCAGCTTGTATATTAGGATTAGTCGTAGTATCATCATTACCATACGGACATCTTAACGGGAACTTACCCGGATTCTGCAAGCCATAAATATCCTCACCCAAGCTCTTCAAACGACGTACGTCATTATAGCACTCGGTAGACTCTCCATCCGCATTCCAGAAAGAAATATATTTCTGAATCATCGTCTCTTTCAAAGGATTAGCATCGAATAAGGGAGCGACATTCTCATCAAAGTAAGAAGCGGCCTCCTCCGGTGTCACCTCGTTTGTTACATTCAAGAAACCTCCCCAATAATCAGAAGCGAGGGCAGACTTGATATTAACCTCCATATTAGCCATACCTGCGACAACAGCCTCTTTCAACACTGCTTTTGCCTCATCCTTACGATTTAAACGACACAAAGCCTCTGCCTTCAAGAACAATACCTCATGATAACTTAAGATGTGAGTCGGAGCGGTTTGAGCTGCACAGAACATGGAAACAGTATATTCTAACTGACTTTGCACTAAATCACCATTATGAGCAAGATTCAATAATGGATCATCTTTAGAAGCAATCATCGTTTGGCTGTTAGCCTCCACATAGCAACGTCTGATACGCGGATCATTACGCTCATTCAATTTATCAAACATACTTCGGCTGGCTACCTCACCTAAACGAGAATAGAATACTCCGAAAAATGGGTTGATATTAACACCCACACCATACATAGCATAGCTACATTGCTCGGCTGCCGAGGTGTACGACTTGGAAACATAATCCAACACCTTTTCCATATCGCCCTTAACATCAGCACTACGTCCCATCAAGCGCATCGTATAACGAGCCTTCAAGCCATAAGCTGTCTTTAGCCAAGCCGAAGCGTCACCTTTATAAATCAAATCTTGATTAGACAGGCTCGTCAGATCTGATTTCTGAAGATCTTCAATTGCGGCATCCACATAGGCCATGATATCCTTATAAATCTCCTCTTGTTTATCGATAGCGGGAGTCATAGATACTGTATAGTCACAAGCCTCTTTCCAAGGTGTATCACCATACATATCTGTCAAGATCGCCAAATTGTAAGCCACGAAAAGTTCCGCAATGCCTTTTGTTATGAAGTTCTGCTCTTCTTCTGCGACTTTGACAGAGATCAAAGCATCTTTCAGTGTCGAATAGGTTCCCCCCCATGAGTTATTAAAGGTAGAAGCCGATGTACAAGAAGAACGGGTTTCCGCATAGTAGAATTGATTATGCGAACCTGTCTCATGTTCCACATACATACCACCATATAAATTGAAATCGCCGCTAACCACGCTAAACGCAGTCGAAGTCATGACATCCGTAAGGATCATCTTTGCGGGAACTGCTGTGGTATGATTATGATCTTTGTTGATCTCATCCATCTTATCCTCAGAGCAAGAGACCAAGGCTGCGGTGAAAACAACTCCCGTCAATAATTTTTTTGAGATATTTTGAAGTTTCATCTTTTGTTTCCTTTATTAGAATTTCACATTTAAACCGAAGCCATAGCTCGAAGCACCCGGCATAGAAAAGCGCTCGAAGCCACCGCCCATATTATTATTACCTTGAGAAGCCTCAGGATCCAAACCTTTCAACTCAGACCAAAGAATGATATTTCTGGCAAAAACATTTAAGTTCACGTTGATTCCATTCTTATCCCATACCGGATAACTAACGGACAACTCACGTAGTTTCAAGAAACCACTGTCATAGATACCAGCTTCGGAAATAAGCGTCATGCGGTCATAATATGATAAAGCGTCTTCGCCTTTGATATCTATGTCATTAGCTACATAGGAACCATCTTCCAACTGCTTTACAGCCGGATGACTAAAACGGAAAGTCTCGGCCGTACGACTTTCAACAGACTCCATACTTGTACCATAATAGTTCAACGTGTTCAATGTACCGCTATACATCTGTCCACCACATTTCCAATCGAACGTAGCGCCGATACGGAATTTGTAAATCTCAAAATTAGTATTAAAACCCAAGAGGAAATCCGGGGAAACCTTACCGATCACACCCTCACTACCGATCTGAGGCAAGCCATCTTCGTCTACGACAATATCACCGTTGTCATTACGCAAGAAAGTCGTACCATAGATTACAGGGAATTTATCGCCAATATTTGCACGTACCTGCGGATCAACGAAACCTCCCAAGAAAATACTCTCTACACCCGGAGCCAGCTCATCTACGTAGTTATCGATCTTAGAGAAGTTAAATGCCATATCCCATTTAAAATTCTTCGTATTGATCGGATTGATTCCCAACGTAATCTCATGAGCGTTCGTATGGATAGCGCCACCATTGGTTACTAATTCTGCAGAGCCTGTAGAACCAGCCAAAGGAACCTCAAATATCTGATCTTTCACATTCTGCCGAGAGAAGGTATAGTTCAATGAGAAAAGACCATTCAAGAAGGTCAAATCCACACCTAACTCATAAGACTTCGTGTTCTGAGGTTTCAAATTCGGATCATACACACGAGCATATGGAGTGAACGCCGTAATTCCACTCATAGGATATTGTATAGGCGTAGAACCATAAAAACCACCACCGTAAACAGGTGTAGTATAATAAGAATCATAATAATCTCCAGCCTGTCCTACTTCGGCGTAAGAAGCACGTAATTTACCATAAGTCAAGACATTATTCTTCAATGGTTCTAATTCTGTGAAAATCCAGCCCAAGGAAACAGATGGATAAGTGAATGAGCGGTTGTTACGAGGCATATTAGATACGATATCGTTACGAACAGTTGCGTTGAAGTAAACCATGTTAGCGTAAGACAATGAAATGCTAGCAAAGTTACCAACTGTGCGTTTCCGGCGTAATGACTCGGATGCTACCATAGTTGTAGCATTATCTATATGATTCCAACCCGGGAAGTTATAGTTCGCTCCATAAGACTCGTAAAATTTCCGCTGATTCTCTACCAATTCATTACCAACAAGGGCATCGAACAACCAATCTTCATTGATATTCCAAGTATATGCAGCGGTCAACAAAGAGTTCAACTCCGTGATTGAATATCCATAGTGATCAATCTCTCCATAACCATTTGCATGTCCATAACCCCAAGAATCCGTATAATTAGTCGTATAAGAGTCCACACCCAATTGATACTTGACATCCAATTTGTGATTATCGGTATTGAACTTCGTAGAATATTTCAAATAAGTATTTCCAAAGAAACGTTGTGAACGTTCCAAGAACTCGTTGTTATCTACCGCCCAATAAGCTCCGTCAAAACCTGATGTGCTACGGAATGTATTTTGTGTATACGGGTCACCCTCAACATGACTTGGGATACCGGCTAAATCGTAGCTAGAAGGAGCTCCGTAAACAGTAGCTAAGATTCCATTATTGGCACTAGACTGCTTGCTGATCTTCGAATTTACATAGGTACCGGTAAATCCAGTAGACCAGTTCTTGTGTAATTGAGCTTCGGCACTCATTTTTGCGTTGTATCGGTCCATGCCTGTATTTGGAATAATACCATCTTGCGTAGTATTACCGATCGAGAAGGAATAGTTACCTTTATCAAAAGCTTGAGCTACATTCACGGAGTTACTCCATGTCGTACCCACGTTGAAGAAATCCTTGATATTGTCGTAAGCTTGTGGTTGAGCCCAAGGGTCTAATCCCGCAGCGGCCCGCTGAGGTACATAATACATACCTTCATGCTTACCATATTGCTTGGTAAACTCATTATCCGTATTTCCTCCATAAGTCGGATCGTTAGGCAATTCGCTGATTAGTGGTCCCCAAGAAGTTGAAGCATACGGGCTATACTTGCCATTTGTACCTTGCGCATACACTTTTTGGTATTCAGGCATCGTTGAAACCTTATCAAAAGATAAGCTGGTATTAAAAGCGACCTGAGGTTTACCTTTACGGGCTCCCTTTCCACTTTTGGTCGTAATGACAATTACTCCATTTGTTGCACGCATACCATACAAGGCAGATGCGGCCTGTCCCTTTAATATATTAATGCTTTCAATATCGTTTGGATCGATATCCACCGCACGAGATGCAAAGTCCGTACCGGAAACAGAACTACCGGTGTCCACATCAGCCGTTGAAGCGACAGGCATACCGTCAATCACATACAAAGGAGTATTATCCCCTGTAAAAGACCTGGAACCACGAATCGTGATCTTAGAAGAGGCACCCGGCATACCGGAAGAAGGAGAGATCTCCACTCCAGAAACCTTACCTTGTAATGCGCCAGACAAACTAGTATTAGCTCCTTTCGTCAACTCATCCGCTTTCACATCTTGAACCGCATAACCTAAAGCTTTCTTTTCCTTTGAGATACCCATAGCCGTAACCACGACCTCATCCAAGTTCTGGGTATCGGCTAATAGTTTTACATTTACATTAGAAGTGGCCGCAACTTCTTGAGATTTCATACCGATGTATGAAATAACCAATTGTTTACCATTCGCAGGTACTTCTAGTTCAAAGTTTCCATCAAAATCCGTGACTGTTCCCACGGTTGTCCCTTTTACGATAATAGAGGCACCGATCACCGGCTCTCCATCTTCCCCAATTACCTTACCGGTAACCTTCGAAGTCTGTGCTGAAACCACACCTGCACTCAATGCAAGAAATAGTAGCACAGAAGTCAACTTTTTCTTCATAAACACACTTATTTATTAACAATATACTTAAAAATGTTTTCTCTGCATTTTAATGGTTGATTAACTAAGTTCATACAGAACTACTCCATTTTATGTTTTACGACATACCTATTAAATGAAAAACGGTTGCAAAACTATAAATTATACCTGAAAAAAACAACAAATTATTATTATTGTGATATATTTCCTTTGTTTTCTTAATTGTTAAATCTGTCAATTTGCAATATAACCACTGTCTAAATCGACTCAGGTGACATGATCGTATCACAAATCAATGAGTTATCGCTGCCGATAGTTTCTTTTTGACAAATAAAAAAATTATTTTTATCTTAATTTTATCGTAACAAATAGTGAGCTTACTCTTTATAGGCATGATATTGGACTTGATATCAACTTATTCTGGATATTTTATAGCATATAGCTTATTACTAAAAATATTTACAACTTTATTTTATGTAGATATTTGTGAAAAACGGCTGGCTTTTCTTATCCTCCCAATATGGCTGATAAACAATATCTCTCAAATCCAATATATTTATTACAGAATTTTAATAGATCTAAACTTATATGATAATTTTTTTTTCATATGACTACACTAAATAAAATATTGAAAATTGGTAGTTCTGTATGAACT
>ERZ1036467.69-NODE-69-length-112605-cov-23.465518_pt1 | contig 112605 bp, 83 predicted proteins | sample MGYA00514231_ERZ1036467 | MGnify/ENA primary metagenome ERZ1036467 (study PRJEB33795, sample SAMN09464919) | human gut metagenome | isolation source: Bloodstream | host: Homo sapiens | place: USA: Stanford, California | collected 2016-07 ...
GCTGGTCGTGGATATGGATCAGGCTCTGGCATCCATGCGTGGGGCGATAATCAGGTCTATCGACAATCAGATAGTAACCTTGAATTCGCAGATAAAAAGTTTACGGCAGACGGAGCAACAGACAACATCACGTATAGCGGCCAACCCTACACAGGCCAAATACCTGCTTTCGGTGGAACGCCAGCAGAAGGTAAAGGAGGCTCTTTATTTGTTCTTACTGCAAAAACGTGAAGAAAATGAACTCTCGCAGGCATTCACGGCTTACAATACCCGCATTGTCACCCCGCCGCACGGTAACATGTTGCCGACATCTCCTGTACGCAAAAACATCTTTATGGTCGCGTTTGCTCTGGGGCTGCTCATTCCGATAGTCATTATCTTCATGCACGAGAATATGAATACCCGTGTACGGGGAAGGAAAGACCTGGAGAGTGTGACCGTGCCGTTCATCGGCGAGATTCCGCTGTTTACAAGAAAGAAGAAAAGAATATTCGGGAAAAAGCCGCAGGAAGTCAAGGCCGTTGTCGTCAAGGAGGGCAGCCGTGACATCATCAACGAGGCGTTCCGCGTATTGCGTACCAATCTGGAGTTTATGACCGGCAAGGACAAGACATCGAATGTCATCATCGTGACCTCGTTCAATCCAGGCAGCGGCAAATCGTTCCTGACCATGAACATCGCCGTGAGCTTTGCCATCAAAGGGAAGAAAGTGCTGGTAATCGACGGTGACCTGCGCCACGGATCTGCGTCATCCTATATCGACTCTCCTGCTAGGGGATTGAGCGACTATCTGGGAGGCCGTATCGATAACCTGAACGAAATCATCGTATCCGATCCGAAGCAAAAATCTATGGATATACTACCCGTGGGGACGATTCCTCCCAACCCAACGGAACTATTGTTCGATGAACGCCTGAAGCAGGTGATAGATACCGTAAGGGGGCAATACGACTATGTGCTGATCGACTGTCCGCCCATCGAATTAGTGGCCGACACGCAGATTATCGAGAAGCTGGCAGACCGTACCGTTTTCGTAGTTCGTGCAGGATTGCTTGAACGGAGTATGCTTGCTGAACTGGAGAAAATTTACGAGGAGAAAAAATACAAGAACATGTCCCTGATCCTGAATGGAACCGAGGGAAGCGGTGGCCACTACGGATACCGTTACGGCTATCGGTATGGTTACCACTACGGTTACGGCTCGGGATACCACTATGGCTCCGATGAAAAACGGGGGGGGGTTAAATAACTGGTTATCAAATAATTAAAAAATGGTATTTCAAATAAAATCTTCATATCATTGTGTGGCCTTTCAGAAAACGCATTCCGCTGAAAGATAGCGGCATATTCGAGGGGTTTACCGACTGGCACTCGCACATCCTGCCGGGTGTGGATGACGGGGTGCAGACTATAGAGGAGGCGTTGGAAATATTGTGTCTGTATGAGGAGTTGGGCGTGAAATCCGTGTGGTTGACGCCACACATCATGGAGGACATACCCAATACTACAGCACACCTCCGGGAGCGTTACGCTGAACTTCAAGCTGCTTACACCGGTCTAATAAATCTGCATCTTGCGGCTGAAAATATGCTCGACAATCTCTTTGAGGAGCGTTTGGAAAAGAATGACTTGTTGCCTTTGGGCGAGAATGGAGACCATTTGTTGGTGGAAACCTCTTATTTCACTCCTCCAATGGGATTGAGCAATATCCTGCTTCGCACCAAGGCCAAAGGCTACTATCCGGTTCTCGCTCACCCCGAACGGTATGTTTATATGGGTGAATCAGATTATCGACGGCTAAAAGACATGGGGGTAAAGTTCCAGCTCAACCTTCCGTCAATAGCAGGTATGTACGGTAACCGGATTAAGAAAAAAGCCATGCTGCTATTAAAAGAAAAGGCTATTACTCATATAGGAACGGACATTCACAGTTACAATATATTTCAAAAGTTCATTTGTACAAGCATCACAAGAAATGTACAAAAACTGCTCAATTTTTAATCTGATTATTGCCACTCATCTTATTGAATACGGTTAATGAATACTCAAACTATAACAATAGACGAATACAATAACGACGGTTCATTAATCAATTTGTATTATATGGAGCCGGGGGATATGTGCGTGATTGGTATTTAAGTTCCTTACTATTACTCTACGTTATTTATCCAGTACCCATGTTATATATTAACAAATATAAACGGAGGGGGGGGTGATTTGTTCACTCCTATTATCAGTGCTTGTTGTCAGTATGATTGATATGCCATTTCAGTACAACAGTTTTATCAGCAGACTGCCCATTTTCTTATTCGGAATTTTTATATACTATGAAATGTCGTGTTCACTCGAAAGTCAGCATTTCACGAAGTACGCCTATATAACAAGTACACTTGGTATTATTACATTTTTATATGCAAATATTTCTAATCCCAAATTGCTTTTTATTTCAACCGCTTTTTATTAGCTCCTATTATGATCATATTATGTATAAAGGGCATTAAATACATTCCACAGAATATTCAACACATAATATGCTATATTGGTAAATATTCACTAGAGTTCTACATTGCAAACCTATGTATCCATTGTTTTTTGGATTTAACTACATCCATACATATTAAAAGTATGATTTATATACTTGGAAATGTTCTTCTTGCACTTATACTAATTCCATTAAATCGGATGTGCAGGCAAGTTCTCTCTTAAATTCCCATTGTGATGAAAATGCTTGATTTTATAAAGCAAGGAACTGACCGTTCTGTAGCCGTTAAGAAAAACATTGTTGGCTCCCTTTTCGTGAAAGGTTGCAGTATAATAATTTCACTACTGATAGTCCCATTAACTTTGGGGTATGTATCATCTGATTTGTATGGAATCTGGCTAACATTATCATCTATAATCATGTGGCTAAACTTTTTCGACATCGGTTTTACGTTGGGACTTAAAAACAAGTTAACAGAAGCGATTGCATTAGGCGATATGCAACGGGGAAAGGTTTTGGTTTCTACCACCTATTTTATGATGATAGCCATATTCATCCCCCTCTGTATCTTGTTGGAAATGATCATTCCCCATATCAATTGGGCTTCGTTCCTAAATGTGACAGGAAATTACAATCCGGATATAATCAAGACATTACATATTTTGGCTGCTTGTTTATGCGCACAAATGATCGTTAATGTACTTACAGCTGTCCTTGCAGCATATCAGAAAGTGGCTTTATCTTCTGCATTCCCTGTCATCGGCAATTTCATTTCATTATTTATTATTTTGTTGCTTACAAAATATTGTCCTCCATCGCTGAGTTTGTTGGCATTGGCAGTTTCAACAATTCCGATATTTGTTATAATAATTGCATCATTTATCCTGTTCAGTAGTTCTTTTAAGGCTGTTGCACCGTCTTGGAATTTTGTAAAGAAAAAACAGATTAAGGACTTATTCAACTTAGGCTCAAAATTTTTCCTCATACAGGCTCAAATTGTAGTATTGTATCAATGTACAAATATTTTGATTTCAAATCTTTCCGGGCCATCAGATGTTACATCATACAACATAGCATACAAGTATATCACGATTTCTATGATGATTTTAACCATTATTATGGCTCCGTTGTGGCCGGCTTTTACCGAAGCCTACACAAAAAATGATTACTCATGGATGAAGAATGTTTATAATAAGATGTGCAAACTTTGGGGAGGTTTGACAGTCATTGTTATATTGATGATTATAGTTTCACCCATCGTTTACCAACTGTGGATAGGCGAAAAAGCTCATGTACCATTAATCATGACGGTACTCATCGGTATTTACACCATTGTTCACTCATGGGATATTATTCAAGTAAACATGATAAATGGCGTTGGTGCTATTAAATTGCAAACTTATATGACCTTGATAGGTCTTATAGTTCACATTCCACTTTCATTGTTTTTGGGGAGATACGTAAGTTGCTATGGTGTAATTATATCAATGATAGTAATAAACATGATATACAGTACGACCTTTACAATACAGATAAGAAAAATACTAAATAAAACAGCTAAAGGATTATGGTTAAAATAGTTATTATCATACTTAATATATGGCAAGGATTTGTAAACAAGTGCAAGTTAAAAAACATGCACTTAGGGGGTATGGGGAAAGGTGTGCACTTTGCGTTTCCCTCCACTATCTCAAACCCATCGCAAGTCTATCTATATGATTACTCTCGACTTCAAAGCCGTCATACGATTTATAACTACACTGGAAAGTTTGTGCTGAAAGAGTATTCTGGCGTATCAGTTGATTTGCTTGTTGTAACGGGCAATCATAAACCAACTGTAGGTATCCCACAATATCTATTAGCACCTTCTCATATAAATGATATCGAAAAGGATGTTATTGTGGAAGAGGATGTGTGGATTGGTGCACGAGTCACATTATTGGCAGGGTCACATATTGGCAGGGGGGCTGTCGTCGGAGCGAATACGCTTGTCAATAAAGAGATACCACCGTATGCAGTAGTCGTTGGTAGTCCTGCAAAGATTATTGCAGCCAAATTCACAATTGACCAAATCATGGAACATGAACGAATTTTATATCCTGAGAAAAAGCGATTCACCAAGGAATATCTTGAGGAATTATTTAACCAGTATTATACTGGGAAAAAGACGATCGGCATCAGTTGCGACTTGGAAAAAACAAACTTGGAACAGTTCAAAAAACAATTTCATTTCGAATACTTGTCATAATATCCAACAGACTAATATATGTTGCCCCAATTAACAAACACGGCAGATTTGTCAAATGAAGAAAAACTGAATAGGTATGACTATATCCTGTTTATCATCGTATTCATTTGTCCTTATACCGATAGCGGTGTGTGGTGGATGCTAACGTCATTCATACCACTACTATCAACATTAGGTAGCAGCATTTTGGCGTTTGCTCTGTCACTATACCTTTTTCAATATGCATATCGGCATCATTATAAGGTTAAAGCAAGAAATTTGTATGGGTTGATATGGATTGCTGTAATTTGGACGTTATTCAAATTCGTTACAACAATTTTCACAATTGGCCTATCTGAAGCTATCACTATATATCGCAGGAGCTATATTCTATTACCTTCATTTTTACTGTGTATGAGGTACATTTCAAGTATGTCTATCATAAAGATGGAAATCTTTGCCAGGCTGGTACTTAAATGGTTCGTCATATTGGCTGTTTTATATTTTGTACAATGTGCAGGTATCAATATATTTAGCATTGACGTTCGTATGGAAACAGCTGGAGGAATTTCTGTAATTAGAAATATTATAGGATTGCCACCAATTGTTCCCGTAATTTTTGCATTTTGCTTCATAGCATACTTATATGACGAAAATAAACAAAATGCTGCGTATGTGATTATATGTTTTGCTGTGCTATTTCTTTCTTTTACTAGAAACCTAATTGCAACAGCAGGTATTATTGTAATACTTACAATAATATTATACATCTGGAAATGGGGAATTCGCGATAAGTATAAGTTGCTCTTTTATGTTCTCATAGGTATTGCTTTTCTCACTATATTGTTTCCAAAAGCTCTAACGTTTTGGGGAAATCTTATAGATTCAACAATCAATTCTCAGTTAGTCAAAGAAGAAGGCACATACGCTTTCAGAGAGAGACTAATAGATAAAGCTGTAAATACCTTAGAACGCCATCAGTGCCTATGGACCGGATTAGGGTATATCCGAGATGCGCCCAAAGGGGAATATAGCTTTGTTCTGGGAACAGATACTTATGTGGCTCCCATTTTGTGGTGTGAAGGTGTGATTGGAATTGTGCTTCGTAGTCTCCCTTGTTTCTTTTTGCTTGCAAAAGCCTGGGGGTATTTTAGGAAATACCCTCAAGAGATAAAGGGACTACTTGCTCTAGTTGTAATCACATCAATTGTCTCACAAATGCCCAATTATGTACAGACATCCATATTTATCAAATTCAATTATACATTCGCTTTACTCTATATGATTTTTGTATATATATTAAAATCAGAGGAGGAGAAGTTGAACTGAACACTATATAGTCATTAGCTGGTCATGCTTAAAATTTCAGTAATTACAGTATCTTTCAATCAAGGCAGGTACATTCGCGACAATATAGAATCCATCTTGTCGCAAGATTATCCGGAGTTTGAACATATAATAATAGATGGAGGCTCCACTGACGATACAGTCAGTATCTTAAAGCAATATCCTCATTTGTTATGGACTTCAGAAAAAGACCGTGGACAGAGTGACGGTCTTAACAAGGGGTTCAGAAGAGCCACAGGCGATGTAATCGCTTGGATAAACAGCGATGATATGCTTGCACCCGGTGCGATGAAAGCACTGAATGAGTTCTTTACCGCAAATCCTGACAAATATGTGGTAACCGGCAACCAGATTCTAATCGATGGAGATGGTAATCAACTAAGTGTTGTAAAAGCCCAACCATTTACTGCCGACCATCTTCTTAACGGGGTTAAGACCTCTGTGATGCAAAATTCAACATTCTTCAGAAAAGAAGTTTTGGATACGGTCGGACATCTTGACGAATCATTCCATTATACCATGGATCATGAATTTTTTGTAAGGATATCGAAACAGTTTCAATCCTATACGCTCCCTGTTGATCTTGCTAAATTCAGGCTTTGGGAAGAAAGCAAGACTTGTTCTTCTCAAATAAAATTTTTCAAAGAATTGATTCGCGTGAAGAGATTACATGGTGCCCGATTATTTTCAAAAGGTAATGTGTGGGTTGCATGGCAATTCGTTAAGGAGCCATTCAAGCGCATAGGCTTTCTTAGAACGATGGTACGCAGAATAAAAGGTGTGAAATGAAAGGAACAATAATACAACTTCTGCCAAACATAGGTTTAGTTGGTGGCACAGCTGCCAAAGTAAGAATCCTCGCTCAGCAATCCGATTTCAGACAGGTCATATGTTATGCATACAATCCTAAAAATAGAATTTATCTACCCAAATGGGAGTGTATTGATAATGCGATTCTTGTTGAAAAATATAGCTTGTCAAATCCTTTGAAAAATGCGTTTCTACTGGTTAGACTATGTAATGAATATGACGCTACGGTCATTCATGCTTATTTCCCAATTGATTCTGTCTCATCGGCATTAGCGAAGATACTATATCCCAAGATAAGAATAGTGAGATCTTTTGAGGGGGCACTTCACTATTCAAAATGGAAAAGGATTCTCCAAAAATGCTCGTTTCTGTTCCATAACCATCATATAGCAATATCCAATTACATCAAGAATTTCTACCGTGGGATATTCGGCAAGTATCTCAAAAATATTCAGACAGTGTACAATTGTCCTGCATTCGAATCACATGATAATGTCTGTAAGCATAGTTCTGAACATCAATATCTACTTAGTATTGGGGGAATGAATCCGACAAAGAATACGGAGACAATGATAGAGGCAGTCAAACTACTAAAAGACAAAGGTGTCAATGTACAATATCACATACTCGGAGATGGACCTCTGAGACAAAAAATCGAAAGTATGATTTCTGAATACCATTTGGAGAATAATGTTTTTCTCCATGGATTCAGAAATGATGTCAAAGACTTCCTGAGCCAGTGTTCGGTATACGTGCATCCGGCCAATCTTGAAGGCTTCGGAATGGCAGTCGTCGAGGCTATGAGTTATAAATGCCCCATAATAGTATCTAACTCCTGCGCACTGCCTGAACTGATAGTCAACGGCGAAAGCGGTTTTGTTGTGTCTACATATGATGCACAGGCATGGTGTAATAAGATAGAGGAACTATTGTCTAATCAAAATAAGATGGATTATTTGGGAGATAATGCGCATGAAAGATTTTGCAGTTACTTTTCCACTGAGATTTATGTGAAAACACTCGATACCATCTATTCTAAACTTTCAAACATATGACAACACTGGAGTTAATAAAGTCGGATTTTAAAGCACGCGGCGTTAATCCCACATTACCAAGAATCATTATTTGTACATTATTTAGCTATAGCTATAAACCATTGATATACATAAGGTTATGCATGGGGGGGGGTAAGTTTTGCCAATTAATACGCCCGATATTGCTCAGAAAACTAAAAAAACGCTACCACATTGAGCTTGGATGTCGTGAAATTGGGCCATATTTGAGACTGCCACATCCATATGGAATCATCATTGCAGCCAAAAGCATTGGTGAAAATGTGATGATAGGACAATATGTAACGCTTGGCGGCAATAATTGCAAAGAACGACAAGGCAGCAATGGTGAGCCTATCCATACACCTGTAATAGGAAATAACTGCCAGATTAGTACTGGCTCTGTGGTAGCAGGCCCCATCACTATCGGAAACAATGTAGTTATCGGAGCCAACAGCACTATTACAAAAGATATTCCCTCAGGCACTCTTTTATATAATTCCACAGGAGTTTCCCGGCATTCATACATTGTACCCGGATGGAAGGGGGCGTTTCATCCGGTTTAGTTGTCGGCACACAGTTAATAGTAATATCAGATAAAATGCGAGTATTGATATTCCATCCAGCCCTAGCACCATATAGGGTGGATTTCTTTAATGAACTAGGTAAGCGCATGAATCTTAGAGTTGTATTCATGACTAGAAATAACGCTAACCAAGCATTTAATCAGAATGAGTTGCTTAGAGATGCCACTTATTCATATGGCTATCTTGACCGCCATCACATAATCTTTAAAAGGAATATAAATTTCGGATATTCAGAGGAAATCAGGAATTTCAAGCCTGATATTGTAATTTGCAATGAGTTCGGAATATCACTTTGGGTAAGCTATCTTATCAAACTTAGCCAAGGCAAAAAATACAAACTCCTAACAATATGTGATGATAGTGAAGATGTGTTTAATAACAGGACAAGTTTAAGGAAAACAGTAACACAGTTCTTCACCAAGCATATCAATGAAATAATTTGCATAAATCCCAAAGTCGCTGAGTACTATAAGCTCATTGGTGCCAAGAAAACGTCCTTTTTTCCGATTATTTATAAAAATTCTCTTTTCTGCGAAAGATTGAAATCATCTATTCCTATAACCAATGATTATATCAAGCGGTTCAATCTGAAAGGTTGCAAATGCTTGTTATTTGTAGGAAGATTCACTGTAGTGAAAAACTTGGAACTTCTTATTAAAGCGTTTTCATTGGTTACTACAGAATCATCGCAGGAAATCAGACTAATATTGGTTGGTGATGGAGAATTAAAACAAAGTCTGATAAATCAGTCAAAAGAGTTGGAATTAGATAGTAAAGTTGTCTTCCCCGGCAGATATGAGGGTAATCAATTGCTCGCATGGTATAACCTGAAGGGCTCATGCGTGCTTATAAGCACGCATGAGCCCTTCGGCGCCGTGATCGCCGAAGCGCTCATGGCCGGTATGCCGGCTTTAGTGAGTGACAAGGTTGGAGCTAAATGCTTGATAACAGCTAATAATGGAATGATATGTCACTCAGATAATGTAGAAGATATAGCTGTAAAAATGAAGAAGATACTTGACCTTGTAGAGCCGGTGGATTGTGTGGAGAAGACGAATGATTCAATCATTCCATATGATTTTGATGCACTTATGGATGAACTCATAAAGAATTTGCAAGCATGATGACTGTGTTTCATATCATATCCCGGTTTGACATAGGCGGAGCCGAGAGAGTAGCCTTGAATATTTCTAAATCCAACTCTAAGAATATTGAATATCATTTGATTGAAATTGCGGCTGCCGATTCGAATTATACCGTCCAATTTATCAAAGAAGCGGAGGATAACGGTGTCACAGTGCATCGAGCTAAAGTTAGAAATACAAAACTGGCCATGCTTGCTTTTCCGTCAAGGCTTGCTGCTTTAATTCGGAAATTTCATCCATCAATCATTCATACGCATACTGAGGTTCCGGATTTATCTCTTTACTTATACAGTATATACTCGGGTAATCTTCTCAAAAATATAGGTATAGTCCGTACCATTCATAATAACCAATTGTGGAACAGATGGAAGTGGATTGGGAAGAAAGTCGAAAGATTTATGCAAAACAAAGCTTCCAACATCGCCATATCTGAATCAACTAGAGATTCATATAGTGATGAATATGGAAGTGTTTGTCAGATAATACACAATGGTGTAGAGACGACGACACAGAAACTGTTTCCCGAGCTTGTGAAAGGCAAATTAAATATCCTCTTTGCGGGAAGAATGGAATATCAAAAGGGAATAGACTCTCTGATTGATGTTGTGTCACATTATGGCAATGACACAAGATTTGTGTTTCACATCATTGGAAGTGGATCTGAAAAAGATAAGGTAACGCAAGCGTTATCGAAGTTTGATAATGTTGCTTTTAAAGACCGGATTCCATTATTGGCCTCTCAGCTTGGTAGCTTTGATTATTTATTTATGCCGTCGCTGTTTGAGGGGTTGGCTCTTACTCCTATGGAGGCTTCTATAGCCGGCACTCCAACGATAATAAATAATGCCAAAGGACTTTCTGAAACACTTCCACAGGATTGGCCATTAAAGGTAAATAATAATGATTTACGAGAATATATAAAAATATTTGAAAATCTTAGCAACTTAGATTATAAACTACTACAAAGCCTAGCGGAAAAATACACAATCCAACGGTTTTCATTATCTGAAATGCAGAACAATTACGAAAAATTGTATTATGAAATTTGCAGACAAGCTACCAATACTTAGAAACCTGATAATAGATACGCTTAATCCTCTGATTGGGAAAGAGTATGTCCTCGTGGATTGTCCATATCACTCCAATATTGGAGACCAACTTATTTGGGAAGGAGAAAAATCCTTTCTTAAAGAATACAATAGAAAGTGCCTGAGCTATTCCTCCCGGGACTTTTTTAATTTCCCTGAATTGGGGAGGGAGGTGACAATTTTGTTTCATGGTGGTGGCAACCTCGGCAACTTATATCGGGAACATTTTGATTTTCTATGTTCTATAATGGACCAATATTCCCGTAATCGAATTGTTATTTTCCCTCAGACAATATTCTATTCAAATCCTCATCTATGCTTGGAAGATGTGGCCCGGCTGAACAGACATGCCGATTTGCATTTTTGTATAAGGGATGAAAAGGGATTTCGGCAAATGAAGAAAATTGGATTGCGTAATGTTTATCTGCTACCTGACATGGCGTTTTGTATTCCCTTGCATCGGCTCAGTTGCGTCCTTGATATGCCGACTAAAGGATCACTTTACTTGAAGAGAGTTGACAAGGAACTATTAGCCGACACCGTTGATTTTAATGCCGATTATATAAAAGACTGGCCCACTTTTGAGGGTCGGCTATTTGATGGTATCTTTTTCGCTAAAGTACTTAACAAATTAGCGACTTTGAGAATACCGTTTAGCGTAGGAATATGGAATCGATATGCTGATACTGTATATCGAAAGAAGTTGATTGATATTGGTCGGGACTTTATAAATAGCTATGACCCTATTGTTTCCACAAGACTACATGCGATAATTCTTGCTTTAATGTGCGGAAAATCTGTAACAGCTGTAGATAATTCTTATGGTAAAATCTCAGAATTTGTGAAAACTTGGCTTAGTGATGTCGAGGAAATAACTATGATAAATAAATGAAATATGACAAGTTCAAAGTTAAAGCCTTCCATACTTTTCATAACCCCACTTCCGCCTCCGGTACATGGCTCCGCTATGATGAGTCAATACGTCAAGGATAGCAAGCTAATCAATAAGACATTCAATTGCGACTATGTGAATCTATCCACTTCACGACGGATGGATGAGATTGGAAAGAAGCCGCTCTTGAAAATGGTGCGCTTTATATGGGCTTATTGCATAGTCTTGGGGAAATTGATGTACCATCGTTACGATCTCTGCTATTTGGCCATAACCTGCCATGGTATCGGTTTTTTGAAAGATGCTCCGTTTGTACTGCTTTGCAAGTTGTTTCGGCGTAAGATTGTCATCCATCAGCACAATAAAGGGATGAGCAGAGATGTGGAAAGGTGGCCTTATCGATGGTTGATGCCATGGATATACCGGAATACAAAAGTAATATTACTTTCATGGCGTTTGTATCCTGACATAAAGAAGATTGTAGAAAAAGATCAGATACTGATTTGCTCGAACGGCATACCGGATACCTTACAAGAGGAGCTGGAAGCCAAGCGGAACAACCGAATTCCACATTTGCTTTTTCTCTCCAACCTGATGGTAAGCAAAGGAGTTATAGTGCTACTCGATGCGTTGGAAATTCTGAAAAATAAGGATTATTCGTTTATCTGCGATTTTGTGGGTGGTGAGACGGCAGAAATAGATGCGGCACGTTTCAAGGCGGAAGTGGAAAAACGAGGCTTGGATAAATTAGTGATTTATGCCGGTAAACAGTATGGCGCGGACAAGGAACACTTTTTCCAGCAAGCAGATGTATTTGTGCATCCTACAATGGATGATTGTTTTCCACTTGTTTTGTTAGAAGCAATGCAGCATAGTCTTCCTATAGTCTCCACTGATGTGGGAGGAATAGCAGACATCATAGAAAACAAAGTTAATGGATACGTGTGCGAAACACTGGATGCCGATATTTTTGCTCAAAAACTATCAGAGTTGATAAATGATGAGCCATTACGCTTACGGATGGGAGAATCCGGTCATGAAAAATATAAACGTCAATATACCATTGAACAGTTTGAAGCGAATATAAAAGAAATCTTAACGGTATCCATGTAAAGGGTATCTATCCTCATTAAACTTTAACATGCAAACTTATTTCAATATCCACTACGAGTTCGACAAAGAACTCGTAAAGAATTGTATTGCCCAGCAAGTAAAAGAGAAAGGAGCAGACTATATCTGTGTCGCCGACGGTGTGGTACTGGATGTGGCAAATAGAAACTCAGAGTATTTGAAAGTAGTCAATGGAGGAATGTTCTCTATCTGCGACAGTAGTTATGTACCTCTCTATATTCACTGGATTTATGGAAAGCGATATGAACAGTACTGCGGAAGCCAGATATTTATGGACATTATTTGCAGCAGGAAGTACCGAATGATTTTCATGGGAACATCACAGTCTACATTGAGGGGATTGAAACATAATCTTACAAAAGTAAATCCAGATGTGGCATGCATGAGATTTCTGGAACTTCCTTATAGAGCAGTAGAGGATTTCGATTATGAGAGTATAGCCAAGGTGATAAAAGCGGATGGCGCTGATATCATTTGGGTAGCCTTGGGAGCCCCCAAGCAGGAATACTTTATGAATAAGCTGAAACCTCACCTAAAACGGGGAGTCATGATTGCCGTGGGAGCTGCTTTCAAGTTTTATAGCGGAACAGATGAAAAACGAGCACCGGAATGGATGCTGAAAGCACATATGGAATTTGTATACCGCATCTTCTGCGATCCGAGAAAGCAGTTGAAACGTTGTGGTTGGATTGCGGTAACATTGCCCAGATTACTTTGGGCGGAATGGAGAAGAAAAAAGAACAATAAGTCATAATAATAAAAATCATAATTAATGAAGACAGCTTTAATTACCGGTATCACCGGACAGGATGGATCATATCTTGCTGAATTTCTTTTAGAAAAAGGATATGACGTGCATGGTACTATACGTCGTTCATCGGTAGACTACCGTGAGCGTATCGCACATTTGGAAGGGCATCCTAACTTCCACCTCCACTATGCTGACCTAGGCGACTCGATGAGCATCTTACAGGTGGTGAAAAAAGTAAAGCCAAACGAAATATACAACCTCGCCGCACAGAGTCATGTGCAGGTGTCGTTTGACTCCCCGGAATTTACCGCTGATGTCGATGCCACCGGCGTACTACGCATTTTAGAAGCTGTGCGCCAATGTGATCTGACTGATACCTGCCGTATCTATCAGGCTTCCACGTCAGAGCTATACGGCAAGGTGGAAGAAGTACCCCAGAATGAGAATACTCCTTTCCATCCCTACTCTCCCTATGCCGTAGCGAAACAGTATGGGTTCTGGATTACCAAAGAATACCGCGAAGCGTACAACATGTTCTGCTGTTCAGGTATTCTGTTCAACCACGAGTCGGAACGCCGCGGAGAAACGTTCGTTACCCGCAAGATAACCCTTGCCGCTGCGCGTATTGCCCAAGGCAAGCAGGATAAATTGTATTTAGGAAACTTGTCATCGCTCCGTGACTGGGGCTATGCCAAGGATTATGTGGAGTGCATGTGGCTGATCCTCCAAAACGACAAGCCGGAAGATTTTGTCATTGCCACCGGCGAGCAGCATTCGGTACGTGAGTTCTGCCAATTGGCTTTCCGTTATGCCGGAATCGAACTATGTTTCAAGGGTGAAGGTGAAAACGAAAAAGGCATCGACTGCAAGAGCGGTAAAGTACTTGTCGAGGTTTCTCCCGACTTCTACCGTCCGACCGATGTGGTAAATCTTTGGGGAGATCCATCGAAAGCGAAACGTGAACTGGGTTGGAATCCGCAGAAGACATCGTTCGAGCAACTTGTAAAAATCATGGTGGACGCCGATATGGCAAAAGTGGCCGTGGAACGTGCATCGCAACAGGTAAGAACCAATCTTGCCGAATATCTGGAGAAAGGAATCGTGAAATAATCTAGAAAACAATGGAGAAGAACGCAAAAATCTATGTGGCAGGGCATCGCGGAATGGTAGGCTCTGCCATTGTACGGGAACTGCAACGCCAGGGATATACGAATATCATCACACACACGCACAAAGAATTGGACTTGACTCGCCAGGAAGCCGTGGAACGCTTCTTCGGCGAAGAAAAGCCCGAATATGTATTCCTCGCCGCAGCAAAGGTGGGCGGTATCATCGCCAACCAATCGGCATTGGCGGACTTCATGTACGAAAACATGATACTGGAGATGAATGTCATCCACTCGGCATGGCGCAATGGTTGCAGGAAGCTGGAGTTTCTCGGTTCATCGTGCATATACCCGCGTATGGCACCCCAGCCGATGCCTGAAAGCTGCCTGCTTACCTCCGAACTGGAAAAGACCAACGAGGCATACGCATTGGCAAAAATCTCTGGATTAAAATACTGCGAGTTTCTCAACCGCCAGTACGGCACGGACTATATCAGCGTGATGCCCACCAATCTCTATGGGCCGAATGACAACTACCACCCCGAGCACAGCCACGTGTTACCGGCGCTTATCCGCCGCTTTCATGAGGCGAAGGAAGCGGGCTTGAAAGAGGTGACCTGCTGGGGTGACGGTAGCCCGTTGCGAGAGTTTCTCTATGTGGATGATTTAGCCAATCTCTGCGTGTTCTTGATGAACAACTATTCGGGGTACGAGACAGTAAACGCCGGAACAGGAAAGGAACTGACCATAAAGGCACTGACAGAATTAGTGGCAAAGATAATCGGCTACACCGGCGGGATACGCTGGGACACCTCACGGCCGAACGGTACCCCCCGCAAGCTGCTTGACGTTTCGAAAGCGACTTCGCTCGGATGGACATACAAGACAGAACTGGAGGAAGGCATCCGTCTTTCCTACGAGGATTTCTTAAACAACCCGATGAGGGCGGAAAGATAACTTTCACAACATAATCATGCAAATCATACTCTTATCCGGCGGTTCTGGTAAAAGGCTGTGGCCGCTTTCAAACGAATCCCGCTCCAAACAATTCCTCAGACTGCTTCCTTACCCGGACGGAGGCAGGGAATCTATGGTACAGCGTGTCATACGACAGATCAAGGAATCGGGACTTTCCTGCCCGGTTACAATCGCTACAAGTGTATTCCAAAAGGATGCCATCACCAATCAGCTCGGTGAGGATGTGACTGTCGTCACCGAACCTAGCCGTAGGGACACCTTCCCCGCAATCTGTCTCGCTTCCGCCTATTTGGAGAAAACAGCGAAATGCGACAAGAATGAAACAGTCATTGTTATGCCATGTGACCCGTATACGGAAGAGCGTTATTTTCAAACTATAGCGGAAATGGCGGAAGCAGTGCAGAATAATGTGGCTGATCTTGTACTGATGGGCATAAAGCCCACCTATCCGTCCGCCAAATACGGTTATGTGATACCTCAAAAGCATCGCAAAACAGACGGAATATATGAAGTGGAGCGTTTTATGGAAAAGCCGGATGTCGCCACTGCTGAAAGATTTATCGCAGATGGCGCATTTTGGAACGGCGGCGTGTTCGCTTTCTGTCTCGGATATATGATTGACATCGTAAAGAGTTATCTCGCATACGATACTTTTGAGGAGGTACGCCTCCGATATGAGGAACTGCCAAAGATCAGCTTTGACTACGAGGTGGTGGAGAAAGCGAAGTCTCTGGCTGTCGTTCCATACGACGGGGAATGGAAAGATCTCGGCACATGGAACGTGCTTACCGATGAACTGAAAGAGCGTTGCATCGGTAACGTGGTGATGGACGAGAAATCTGAAAACACCCATGTGATCAACGAATTGGAAATACCTGTCATGTGCATCGGTGCCAAAGACATGGTAATAGCCGCTTCATGCGATGGCATCCTGGTTTCAGAGAAAGGCAGGAGCGAGCACATCAAGACATATGCGGACCGCTTGCAATGCCGCCCGATGTACGAGGAGCGTCGCTGGGGAGAATATAAGGTTATCGATACGGTGAGTTTTCCTGACGGATATGAGACCCTTACCAGGCAGTTAAAGATAAAAGCCGGTAAGAGCATAAGCTATCAGGCTCACCGCTATCGCGATGAAGTCTGGACATTCATTGATGGCGAGGGTATGCTGGCTCTTGATGGGGAAATGACTAGAATCGGCCGTGGAGACACCGTCTGTATCAGGAAGGGCATGAGACATGCCGTCAAGGCCATGACCGATCTGCTCTTTATTGAGGTACAGTCAGGAGATCTGCTCGTGGAGGAGGATGTCGAAAGGTTCGATTGGAACTGGAAATCATAAAAAAAGGAATCAATAGGTCATGATGAAAAAATGGTATGCCCTGAAGGTTTTCTATAACCGTTTTTCGGAAATCAAGGCCACATTGTCACGTGACGGGATTGAGAGTTATATCCCGATGAAAACCAGAAGCTATCCGCAACCGGATGGGGAAGTCGTGATCAGGCGGGTTCCGCTTGTCGCCATGTTGATGTTCCTGCGTTGCGATGATGACTATATCTCTTCCTTGAATTCGATTCTCGATGAGAAAGCCATGGTGTATCATCGTCCCGGTACCCAGATTCCAGCTTCCATTCCGGATGAAGAGATGGACATGTTCATCATGCTCACTTCTTCCATGGAGGACGGTTTCGAACAGATACCGTATGATGATAATCTCGTGAAGAACGCCGAAAAATACCGGGTGACAGGTGGGGAATATGCCGGAGTAGTGGGATATTACAGACGTATCAAAAAGAACAAGCGGCTGGTTATTCCTTTTGAAGGCTTGCTGATATTGGTCGCCACCAATTATATTCCCAAATGTTATTTACAGGAAATAGTATAGTGATAACCTGTGCAAGCAGATATAGAGTCTAATTTTATGAGTAAACACGCATAAAATCAGAATTCGGATATGTACATAACTGCCAGCAATTCCAGACACCTTTAAAAGATGTTGTTACCAAGTTTCGCAGACATGGAAATGAAATCGTCACTGCATATTCCTTTAAAGGAAGGCAGCTTGAATATATGAAGTATGGCTACAATTCAAATAACCTTTATACCCCAACCGAGAAACATAAAATACTTCTTGATTGGGGTCATTTTTTATATAATTTCCGGTCGTGTAATCGCCGGTAGAAGCAATATACAGGGATTTCGAATACGCCTTTTTCGGTAACTACAAATTGATTATGCGATTTCCCTAACTTAATCCCTCAACCTCCCTCTCTTGAATTTTTCCAATCCTCTCTCCCAAATATTTTTTATTTTTCCCTTCGGAATTTTTCTTTAATCCAAAAAATATTCTTACCTTTGTTCTAAGAAGAGTTATACTCATGAGTATGAGGCTGTAAAATATTGAAATTAGCACAATCTCTAAATCGTTACCTTAGACTTTTCAGAACTTCCATAAGCGTTTGTCTTTCAAATTAATCCATCAAATTGATAAGAATTTAAAGTATTAAATACCGGATTGCGTCCCAGCGTTGTACATTATGTGGAAAAGCATTATAGGCCGGAATAAATTCCGGATAATAGGTTTTCAAAAATGTCTCTATATCATTTTTATTCCAAAACCGATACTCCCAATCGGGATTTAGCTCTTTCCATGATTGGGAAATCTCGACTAAAGAAGGAGGTGGTCCCGCTAAATCCTCATAGATCTGATGAATGATCTGTGGAATTTTAGGATGTATATGATTATTTCGGATTGCGGTGACAAAGTGCTCTTTTAAGTAAAAGTATTCTTTAGGCATATACAGTTCCTCGAAAGATGTATTATATTCTTTGGTTTGTGAATATAAATCGGCTTCTATGTCCGGACAGATGAAAGATGGATGAACAATATGGTCGATTTCCTCGTTTTTGATGTTGGTAAATGGATGATTTTTTATAGCATGGGGCATTTTGTCATAATATGCGATCTTTGTTATTAAATTTTTGTTTGGAATGATCGATAATCGATTATTGATAAGGTTCGTGTATGCGTATTTTACCTCCCAAAAATGTTCATTACTGTGATTCACTATATTAAAGAGCCTGTTCCAGCGATATTGAAATGGAGCGTGAGAAGGTAAATTTGATAAGTAATCCAGTTGGTTAAAAAGATCGTACTTGTTTTCGTTAAGGCAGTGCTCTTGCCAAACTCGTCTCCAACCAGCCCATCCGGATACGTGGGTTAGGTTAGAATAATAGTAAGTTCCGTCTCCCCTGTTTTTACCGAATTGATAATTACTTCCGGATATATGTCCGATGCGTTCGTCGTTTCTGAATTTTTTCAGTAATGTCGTACAATAACCAAAGAATGAAAGAGAGGGTACACAGTCATCTTCTAGTATGATTCCTTCGGGCTCTTGCTCGAAGAACCAAGAAATCGAATGAAAACAGTGTTTGTCGTATCCTTGATTTTTTTCCTGATATAGTTTAAATACTTGGCATTCCCAATCAATGTGGGAAACAATGGACGTTGTTTCCTTACATATTTTACACTGTGTGTCATTAGTTGATTCATCTACTGCTATATATAGTCTTCTTGGTTTCACCACTTTGATACGATCAAATACTTGCTTTATATTTGATCGATTAAAGGCTATAAGGAGAATCGCTATTTTGGGGTCGTAGATTATCATAATATGTATTAGTTCTTGATTAATGACAAACTTAGTATTTCTGTAAGGTTACACTTAGAGTTCCTAATAACATAATTCAATGCAAGCATCCAGGAAAAACGTATCATTGGGGGCACTGTACAGTGATTATCACGATAGTGATGGATCAACTATATAATACTGTTTAATCCTGAAGCTTGCATATGATAAAGAATAATACCTAATTATTTTGTATGATGAATTCTCCCGTAAGCTGCCCTAGGCGATGTTCTAACACTACATAAAAACATCCTGTGCCAGCCTGATCTAAAGAGATGGATACACATTCACCTGCTTCGCCGGAGACTACTTCGTTATACAGGATACCTCCTTGCTCATTTACAACTTGGACAGTCAAATCATCTAGAGCATCGATAAAATGTATGCTCAATAGATTTCCGTCGATGAATACTGTTGGAGGAGCAGGAGTGACAGAGCGATAATAATCGTCATGCCATTTGCCTTTAGTTGGTACATTATCTCCATAAACAGACAGTGGCGAAAAGAGGCCAAATAGCATCAATAAGGTTAATAATTTTGTTTTCATAATATTTTGTTTTTCTTTTTGTAAAAGAAAAGCTTTATTCTCTAATAACAATGAACATGGATGAACAATTGGCATTTTCGTTTTTGTTCATTTTCTAACACTAACTATAGGTCATTGATATATAGATCGAAATCGGAGGCTTTTCCTGTTTTGCCGCTCATCTTCAGATAAAGTCTTTTCCGTAAGACTGATATATTACTATGGTTTAATAACATAGAAAGACGTGAGGGTTTCACATGGATTCTCACTAAATAGCATAACCGTTCCATTTGTATCGGTATTTTAGGGTAAGCTTCTTGAAGTTTTTGTGCAAAAGACGGATAAATAGCGTTTATAAGCTGAAACAGCTCTTCCCAATCCTTGGTAGACGGTTTCCATTCCTCGTTTTCATGAAAGTTTTTATAAACAGATGAATTTTTTAGGTTCTGTAATAATTCAATCTGATGTTCTTTTTGGGCATACAATGCTTGGTTCTTTTGTTCGAAGTCCTGTCGCAGCTTCTTCTTGAGCTCTTGCTGTTCCTGATCTTTCTCTTGTAAAGATCTGTTTAATACCTCTATGATTTGTTTATTATGCTCTATCTGCTCTTTATATTTTAAGACGGTCTTATCGCAAGAGAAAATCTTTTCCCGATCTTTTTCTTGAATTTTCAATAGGTCTTTTTGTCTTTTCTTATATTTAAACAAAAGATAAGTGGTTGGTAGAACTATCAAAAGGCAAATAAGACTGGTTACAACCATCCGTAGGTTTGCATTGGCCGTTTTTACTCGTTCTTCCGCTAGGGCTTTTTGTTTATCCTGTTCATCATAAAGAACTTGTCTGCCTCTAATCGTATTCGTGACTTCTATCTGGTCGAGTGTATCACGCATCATTTCATATCGTTGACTCAACTCCGCATAAAGGATCCATTGTTTTGTCGATAGGGCTATTTTGGATAGATGATAAACAGCCCCCGCTCTCGTGTCCAATCGCACCGCTTTTTCCAAGCATTGTTCTAAATAGATCTTTGCTGAATCTAATTGACCGCATTGATAATAATATTCGCCTAGTGTCAAATAGAACGGATAAATATCATTTCCCAATGCCTGCTTGTTTGCCATGATCTCACGGAGTAGACGTTCCGCTTCCGGGTATGTCTTTGTTTGTACATATAGACTCGATAATTCGGAATAAACAGAGAGCACCTTCCTGCTCACCATCAAATCGAGAGTTTTAGAATAACAGGCGATAGCGCTGTCTTTTTGGTGGATTATCTCATAAATGCGTCCCAGATCTCGAAGTGCATAGACTTGACCGGTAGAATCCGATATTGCCTTGAAATGTATGACCGCCTTTTGCTGATAAAGCAAGGCTCGTTCATATACATCTTGTTGGGTATAAAGCATTCCTATACCGTTATTAATCCTCCCCAGTAATGCATGGTCTTCAATCTGCTCCTCATTCTGTAAGGCATTTAAGAAACACTCTTGCGCTTTCAATGGATGATTTAGGTTTTGATTGATCCGTCCCTTATAGAACCAAGCTTTCGCTTTTCGTTCCAGATCGTCTGTTTCCTCATAATAATCCGTTGCGATCGTGATCAGCGAGTCGGTTTCATGCTTAACAAAAGTCTTGTCTTGTGCTTCTGTTAACAGCAAATAATAATGTGCCTTATCTTTTCGGGATAGGTTTTCTTTGTTCTCTATTTGTTCAAGGAGCATTAAGGCGCTATCCGGATGTTGGGGCATAAGGTTCTCTATTTTTCGGAAATCTATGGTTTGATGGCCCATTCCGTCGCAAGAGATCCATATAATAGGTATTAGAATTAACAGGAAAACAATGTTTTTCTTCATCTGCGTATTATTTGTTGGCGATAAAGATAATACAAAAAGGCGAGGATATTCCGGCTGGAGAGTCCGACTTTTTTGAACGGTTTTTATCTCTGTCGTAAATGTATTGAATAACAGGTTGTTGCGCTAGATACAAACCTTCAGCTTATGGCTTGTCAAATGAATAGCTTACGGCTTGTCAAGTGAATAACTTACGAGTAGGGGTAGCCGTAAGCTTACGAGTTGGGAAATGATTAGTTATTCACTTGAGAAGCCTTTTTGGGGAGAAGATATACTTCGATGCCACTTGAAGTATATCTTCTCCGGGCATAGGATATATACTGTATCGGCAAAGTAAGTATATCTGGATAAAAACATGACTTTTTCACCCAACCAGCCACTTCTCGATATTGCGGGTCTCGGCAGAGAAGTTCACGCCGATCTTGAAGACCTCCCGATTGTCTCCGGCGAAGGGTAGGGCGTAGCCTTTCTCCTCGATTTGCCGCAGGGCCTCCTCGGCGGTTCCGTTGAGCTTGAACTCCATGATATATACATAGCGATCGGTTTGCAAGACGAGGTCTATACGCCCGTTCGAGGTATGGTACTCCACTTGCGTGTACAGGCCGACCAGCTTGAAGACGATGAAGAGGACGTTCCGGTAATGCAGCTCCGTGTCTCGTTCCGGCTTTTGCCCGGCGATCACCTCGTAGGGTGTGTCGGCGAAGAAGCTTTGGAGGCGGTGGAAGAAGGCGTCGTAATTGCCAGACCGTATCTCCCGTACGAACTGTCCGATCTCGAAGGGGGTCTTAGAGGCTTGTATGCTCGTATAGAAAGGAAGTAGGTATTTGACGAAACCTTCTTCCACCTCCTTGTTCGGGAACCCCAGTCGATAAATGCCAAACTCAGGATCATAGCCCTTGATGGTCAGGTATCCGCTTTGGTAGATGACGGGTATGGGATTGTTCGAGGCGGAGTCGATGCTGTTGAGCACGTCGGCGTCAGTCTCCGTGTTGGCCATCTCGTAGAGGTCGTAATGGGTGTGCTTGAGCAGCTCCACGAGGTAGGAGGGTGTTCCGGTCTCGAACCAGTAGTCTCCGAATTCCATCTTAGCGAAGGTATTCAATAGGCTGAATGGATTGTATATACCCTCGGACTTGGCAGTGAAATGGTATCCGTCATAGCGTTGCTTGAGTTTTAGGCAGGTTTCCTCGTAGGTCGTCATTTGGGTATCAGCCAGTTCCTTCACTTCGTCATCCAGATAGGCATGTATCTCTTTCTCTGTGATGCCGCATATCTCGACGTACCGATTATCCATCGACAGGTCCATGAGGTTGTTGAGGTCGCTGAACACGCTTATCTTGCCGAACTTGGTCACACCTGTGAGCAGGGCGAAACGGATGGCCCTATCCATGGTCTTCAATACGCCGTAGAAGGGTTTGAGCATGTTCCGGAGCCGGTTTTGCATCTCCTTGTCGTGCAAGTTCTGTAGCAAGGGCTTGTCGTACTCGTCTATCAGGATCACGGCCCTTTGTCCGGTTTTGCGGTAGGCCCGGTCGATGATTCCGGCGAAACGGAGGGGCAGGGTCACTTCCGAGGGACGTGTCCCATATTCGTCTTCGTACCGGGACAGGATGTCGTTTAATATCTTGTATAAGCTATCCGGAGAGTCGTATTGGGAGATATTCAGGTCAAAATGGAGGATCGGGTATTCTTTCCAGTCCTTTTCCAGTTTCTCCATGGCCAGTCCCTCGAACAACTCCTTTTTCCCTTGGAAGTAGGCCTCCAGCGTGGACAGCAACAGGCTTTTCCCGAAGCGTCGGGGGCGGCTGAGGAAGTAATACTGTCCGGTAGTAACCAATTGATAGACCAAGGCTGTCTTGTCAATATAGAGATAGCCGTCCTTGCGAATTTTCTCGAAGTTCTGTATGCCGATGGGATAAATTGTCTGGTTCATGGCTTTGTGTATTTATGTGACTTATATACAAAGGTAACTCTTTCTCCCAAAAGGGCAAGTAACGGCGCTTTTTTCTGTACGGTACGATCAGTGGATGGCGCGTGCCGTGAGCGTTTTGCCTTTCCACAGCTATCGCGTGGGCTCAACCAGCCACTTCTCGATATTGCGGGTCTCGGCAGAGAAGTTCACGCCGATCTTGAAGACCTCCCGATTGTCTCCGGCGAAGGGTAGGGCGTAGCCTTTCTCCTCGATTTGCCGCAGGGCCTCCTCGGCGGTTCCGTTGAGCTTGAACTCCATGATATATACATAGCGATCGGTTTGCAAGACGAGGTCTATACGCCCGTTCGAGGTATGGTACTCCACTTGCGTGTACAGGCCGACCAGCTTGAAGACGATGAAGAGGACGTTCCGGTAATGCAGCTCCGTGTCTCGTTCCGGCTTTTGCCCGGCGATCACCTCGTAGGGTGTGTCGGCGAAGAAGCTTTGGAGGCGGTGGAAGAAGGCGTCGTAATTGCCAGACCGTATCTCCCGTACGAACTGTCCGATCTCGAAGGGGGTCTTAGAGGCTTGTATGCTCGTATAGAAAGGAAGTAGGTATTTGACGAAACCTTCTTCCACCTCCTTGTTCGGGAACCCCAGTCGATAAATGCCAAACTCAGGATCATAGCCCTTGATGGTCAGGTATCCGCTTTGGTAGATGACGGGTATGGGATTGTTCGAGGCGGAGTCGATGCTGTTGAGCACGTCGGCGTCAGTCTCCGTGTTGGCCATCTCGTAGAGGTCGTAATGGGTGTGCTTGAGCAGCTCCACGAGGTAGGAGGGTGTTCCGGTCTCGAACCAGTAGTCTCCGAATTCCATCTTAGCGAAGGTATTCAATAGGCTGAATGGATTGTATATACCCTCGGACTTGGCAGTGAAATGGTATCCGTCATAGCGTTGCTTGAGTTTTAGGCAGGTTTCCTCGTAGGTCGTCATTTGGGTATCAGCCAGTTCCTTCACTTCGTCATCCAGATAGGCATGTATCTCTTTCTCTGTGATGCCGCATATCTCGACGTACCGATTATCCATCGACAGGTCCATGAGGTTGTTGAGGTCGCTGAATACGCTTACCTTGCCGAACTTGGTCACGCCGGTCAGGAACGCTAGGCGGATATATCCGTCCATGCTCTTCAGAACGCCGTAAAACGCTTTCAGTATAGAGCGGTAGGCCTCCTGTAACTCCAGATTCCCGATCGCCTGTAGCAAAGGCTTGTCATACTCGTCTACCAGTATGACCACTCTCCGTCCTGTTCTCTCATAGGCACGGCGTATCACGCCGGTGAAACGATCGGATGGTGTTATCTCTCTCTCGTCTTTCCCCCACAGGTCTTCCCAAAGGTTCAGATAACGTCGTAATATACTCTCTAATGCCCCAGGGTCAGAATATCTCTCCGCATTTAAATCCAAATGTAAGATGGGGTATCTTATCCAGTCTTTTTCCAATTTCTCCATTGCCAGTCCCTCGAACAGCTCCTTCTTTCCTTGGAAATAGGCCTCCAGCGTGGACAGCAGCAAGCTTTTCCCGAAGCGTCGGGGGCGGCTGAGGAAATAATATCGTCCGGTTGTTACTAATTGGTAGATTAGGGCGGTCTTATCAATATAGAGATAACCATCTTTGCGAAGGCTCTCGAAGTTCTGTATGCCGATGGGATAAATTGTCTGGTTCATATCGTCCTATATTTTATGCGACTTATAAGCAAAGTTACATAAAATATAGGAGAGGAACCGTATCTTTAGAAGTAAATTTTCAACAATAATATCTTACTATGAAGTCGATTTATAACTCACTGATAGTAAGATGAATAAATATGCTTGTCGGATTTCCGTAAAAACACGTACATGTTTTCACGGATTCACGTACGTGTTTTTGGGAATTCACGTACATGTTTTCCGAAAAACATGTACGAATAAAAAACAAGTCTGGAAAAATAGACAATAAGTAAGAAGTTTTTTACTCCTTATACTTAGCCACCATAATCACGGGGTTGGATTCCTCATTCAATCCCGCTGCGATCTCATTCAAGCGGCCTTTCAGCTTACCTTTCTCGTAGTCTTCCACCAACTCATTGGCTTCTAGTTTCTTTATGAAAGCGATCCCATCGTTATTGATGATCTTTAGTATTCCGTGTTCGTACCACATATCAACGGGTGTCTGATCTACGAAATCGTTATTATATACGACACACTCAAAGATAGCGTCCTCTTGTTTATCATATACCAAGTCGGTTCTGGGGAATCCGGTTTCTTTCTCAAAATCCCATTGTTTCTTTGTTGTTTGCATGAAATAATACCGGTCGGTAAGAATACTTGGATAAAGAAATACTTCCGGGGCCATAGAGCGGATAGGTGGAGTCCTTACGATAAAGGGTTTGATAGAGTGATCTTGGGAATAACTATAAATCGTATCTGTAGATGGCTCTATTAAGACCCAACTTCCATTTTGGGAAATTAATTCGGTATTACGAGGTCCTGCGGACCAAATTCCTTTTGATAAAAACGGTGATATCTTATGCTCATAAGGGAGTTCGATTTCCTTGACAATGCTCCCGTCTTGTTTGGACAGGAGCCAAAATGCGCTTTTTCTCAGATTTTTATAATTGCCAATCTCATCGTAGCAGATTAAGTTGTCTTGATCGAAATTGTATATCTTCCCGCTATTGAAATTAAAATCTTTATCGTACTTTAAAGTTCGCTTAAAGTTTCCGGACAGGTCGTATACGATAAACTGGCTCGAATAGTAGTTGTTGATAAACAGCTCACCTTTCTCCTCATCGAGGGCAATAGACCCGATATTCGTGTATTCTTGGCTACCTTGGCCGCTGCGGTTGATTTTTCTCTGGCCTTTTCCGGTCCGGTCGAAGATAAATATATCTCCGTCTTGTCCGTTCTTGTTTCTAAGGATTATGAGATTTTTGCCGATGGCTTGCATGCTGGCTGAGGTTATGAATTCCTCATTCGTTTCTAATGGGATGTATTCCACATCCAAAAAGTCTTGAAGAATCAGTTCCTTCTTCGGATAATTTGCCGTGATATCCACGGTTAAAAAGTCGTTAGCCGGTTGCTTACCACTTTCGCATCCCGTTATCAGGAACAGGATCATCGCAGAGATTGTGAGTATAAGTTTCATGGTAGTATGTTTTTAAAGGTGTCCCTTTAGCAAACATATGCTTTTCTCACTGTTAGAAAAATATTTTATACATCTATTTTCGTGAATGTGTTGTTTAACATTATCTTTGCAAGTCAATGAACGTGAATATGGAAGATGATTTTGATATAAGGGATGCCCGGATGCCGGAAAACGAACGAGAGTACGAGAACGTGCTTCGGCCGCTTTCGCTCCGTGACTTCAGCGGGCAGGCGAAGGTGGTGGAGAACCTGAAGGTGTTCGTCATGGCTGCCCGCATGCGTAAGGAGGCGCTGGATCATGTGCTTTTGCATGGACCTCCCGGGTTGGGAAAGACGACGTTGTCGAATATTATAGCGAACGAGTTGGGGGTTGGTTTCAAGGTCACGTCGGGGCCGGTGCTGGATAAGCCGGGAGATCTGGCCGGGGTATTGACCTCGCTGGAGAAGAACGACGTGCTTTTTATCGATGAGATTCACCGGTTGAGCCCGATCGTGGAGGAATACCTGTATTCCGCTATGGAGGATTACCGGATCGATATCGTGATCGATAAAGGACCAAGCGCTCGCTCGATACAGATCGATTTGGCTCCGTTTACATTGATTGGCGCTACGACCCGTAGCGGCTTGCTGACTAGTCCGCTGCGTGCCCGTTTCGGCATCAATATGCACTTGGAGTATTATGATATGGAGACGCTGACGAAGATCGTGCTCCGTAGTGCTAATATCTTGAATGTAAAATGTGAGTTGAACGCCGCTAGGGAGATCGCTTCCCGTAGCCGGGGTACGCCTCGTATCGCCAACGCTTTATTGCGCCGTGTGCGTGATTTCGCTCAAGTGAAGGGGAACGGAGATATCGATAAGGCGATCGCTTGCTTCTCTCTGGAGGCGTTGAATATAGACCGGTATGGCTTGGATCAGATCGATAATAAGTTGCTGACGACGATCATTGATAAATTCCAGGGAGGCCCGGTCGGATTAACGACGATCGCCACGGCTTTGGGCGAGGACCCCGGAACGCTAGAAGAAGTGTACGAGCCTTTCTTGATCAAAGAGGGCTTTATCAAACGCACGCCCCGTGGCCGTGAGGTCACCGATTTAGCTTATACCCATCTGGGACGTAGCCGGGTGGGGGAACAAGGTTTTTTATTTGATTAGACAGATACGATATGGCAGGAGGAATGAAGCGGCTCGCTAAAGAGACAGCCGTTTATGGATTGAGTAGTATAGTGGGGCGTTTCCTGAATTGGATGTTGGTGCCGATGTACACACGTGTGTTGGCCGGGACAGGGGATTATGGGATCGTGACGAATTTATATGGTTGGACAGCCCTGTTGCTGGTCTTGCTTACTTATGGCATGGAGACGGGTTTTTTCCGCTTCATCAACAAAAAAGAGGAGCAAGAGCCGATGCGGGTGTATGCTTCCGTGCTGTATTGCTTGCTGGGAAGTTCGGCGCTGTTTAGCGTAGCGGTTTTCACCTTGTTACCATCTATTAGTGCCGGCTTGGGATATGGCAACCATCCGGAGTATATCGGGATGATGGCGGGTATCGTGGCGGTAGACGCTTTTTGTTGCATTCCGTTCGCTTATCTTCGGTATAAGGGGAAAGCATGGCGTTTCGCCGGGATTAAGTTGCTGAGTATTTTCTTGAATATTATCTTGAATATATTCTTCTTGATCACTTGTCCGTGGTTGCATACGCACTATCCGGAGGCGATAAGCTGGTTCTATCGTCCGGATTATGGGGTAGGCTATGTATTCGTGGCGAACGTGTTTACGACACTGATAACCTTATTGCTTTTGATCCCGGATATCTTGCCGGGCATACGGGCGAAAGTAGACGGAACGGTATTGAAACAAATCTTGCGTTATTCCTTCCCGATCCTCATTCTAGGTATTGCCGGTATCTTTAACCAGACGGCAGATAAGATCCTGTTTCCATTCTTGTTTGATGATAAGGAGTACGCGAACGAGCAATTGGGTATATACGGCGCATGCTTCAAGATCGCCGTGGTGATGGTGATGTTCACGCAGGCTTTCCGGTATGCCTATGAGCCGTTTATTTTCGCTAAAAACAAGAGCGATGATAATAAGAAAGCCTACTCGGAAGCGATGAAATATTTCATCATATTCGCCTTGTTTATCTTCCTCGGGGTAATGTTCTATATCGATATCTTGAAGTACTTTGTCGGGCCGGCCTATTATCCCGGATTACGGGTGGTGCCGATCGTGATGCTGGGCGAGTTGTTTTTCGGTATTTATTTCAACCTCTCCTTATGGTATAAGCTGATCGACCAGACACGATGGGGCGCCTATTTCTCCACGATCGGATGTGTGGCCACGGTCTCTATCATCTTGCTGTTCGGTCCCTCGTACGGTTATATGGCTTGTGCGTGGGCATCGTTCTTTTGTAATTTATTGATGATGCTTTTATCCTATTTTGTAGGACAAAAGAAATTCCCGATCGAGTACGACTTGAAATCCGCGTTTCTTTATTTCGGAGTGGCGACGGTGTTATACGTGGCAGGCATGGCACTGCCGATACAGTCTGAATGGCTCCGGTTGGGATACCGCACGATCTTATTAGGCGTATTCATCGCATTTATGGTTAAAAGGGATTTACCTTTACGAGAACTCCCGTACGTAGGACGTTTCTTCCGTTAATCGGTAGGTTCGGAGGGCTTGGACGGCGTGGCGATTGGCATCGTGATAACGAAGCGTGAGCCTTTCGTATAAGACGGATCTGTCTTTATCTTACCGTTTAGCCGGTTAACGATCAAGCGACATAGGTAAAGCCCCAGGCCAGAGCCGGGAATGAAATCATTGGTCTTCGTGAAACGCTCGAATATCCATTCCTGTTTGTCTTGAGGGATGCCGCAACCCGTATCTGTTACCGACAGGGTCACTAAATTGGCTCCGCTATCCAGATGGTATGAAAGCGTGATGCTTCCTTTCTCCGTGAATTTATTCGCGTTTGCCAGCAGATGCGAGATGATCAAACTGAAATAAGCACGGTTGGTCAAGATCATATCATTCTCCTTATCGCCTTCCACCACATAGTTGATCTCCGGCTTCTCTTGATATTTCTTTACCTGTTGCATCTCATGTAAACAAAGCTCATGGATTCGTGTGGGAACAAGAGGAAGGGAATCATTGCCGCTATCGAGCTGGGCGATCTCAAGGAGATTGTTCAGCATGGAAGTCAAGTGGTAACAGTTTTCATAGATAATACGGCTGAAAGCCTGTTTCTCGTCCATGGAGATATCGTCGTTGGTGATGAGTTCCGAGAAACCGTTGATTACGTTTAAGGGAGTCCGTATCTCATGCGACATATTCCGGATGAAGGCGGTCTTCATCTCCTCGCTCTCTTGTGCCTTCTGGTTCGCTATCAAGACCTGCTCGTTAGACTTCTGCAATGCCCGATAAAGAGATCTCATCTTGCCTAACCGGAAAAAGATATAGAACACGGCGCATAAAGCTAGAAGCAATAAGGATATATACAGGTAATTCTCTTTCTTGCTTTTCTGTAATTCCAATTCCAATGATCTCTTTTCGATCACCAACTCGTTCGCCCCTTTCTCGATCTCCAGATTTTCCATTTTCTTCCTGAGTTCTTGCATACGTAAGGTGTCTAGCAATACAGCGTATTCCTTGGATGTCTCATAGGCTTCCTTGTACATCCGGAGGCTGTCGTAAGCAGCAGCTTTCGCAGACACATAAGCGATTACATGTTCCTTGTAAAGCGGTATCTGTTTGGAGAAATTGATCAAAGAGTCACTGAACTCAATGAATTTCTTATAGTCCTTAATACCTAGGTAATAATTCGATGAGGTGTAGTAGAGCTCATACTCCGGGGCGGCGCTAGCTGATTCCGGATAAGTTTTCAACAGATTCATGAACTCACGGTAATAGGAGGTCGCCAAATCTTTTCCGATAGCCTCGGCGCTAATGGCAAGGTTTGAATAAGCGCTTAATAAATGGCGTTTGTTGATCGCGTAAGGACGTTTCCTCATCTCCGGGATATTAGAGTAGCCCAAGATCGTGTTTAGGTAACGGGTAGCATATTGTCCTCGTTCTTGAGGGTCACTAGCATAAGCGCATAGCATGAAATAGGTGTTAGGCAAGAAATTGTACGCATATCGTAGGGGCAGTTTTTCCGCCTCGGCCAGAACATTATCGAAATATTCTTTCCCTTGCTTGAAGTCCTCCTGAAGCATGTTCTCCTCCATGACGCTGTTGCTGACAGCCATACCAAGTACATAATTACAGGCTATTTTCTCATAGGGAGACAATTTGTCGGGTTCCTCCAGCTTGAATAGGCAATTCATGAGGACTTTCCTTCTCGGTTCACCGGATGTGTAGAATATGACGCGCGTATCTTGGATCATTTTCATGAACGATACGAGGCTGGTTCTGGCTTCTCCTTTTAGCTCCTGCTCGGCTTTGGCGATATAGACATTTGCGCTATCGGTTTGGTCCGTGTTGATATAATGCCGGAGAATCTCGGTCAATGCCGCTTCCTTATAGTAATTGTCATTCGCTTTTAAGGCTTCCTGATAGAGTTGTTTAGCGTTTACTAATATGTCATCGTTTCGTGAGATGTCCATTAAATTGGTAAGGATTTCCAATCTTGAGCGTTCGGAGGTTGCTTTTTGCAAGGCGTTTTTGAGTGAGTCTGGTGTGGTCGTTTGAGATGAAACGACAAAGGACGTAAACAATAAGCATAAAAGCATTAGATATCGTTTCATACAAATAGGATCTCTTGTTGTTGTATTGTAAATGCAAATATACGTAATCTCACCATAAAAAAGCTATTAAATAGTTAGAAAAACAAACAATTGGAATATCTTTGCATAAATATGGGACAAGATTAATACCGCATGGAAAAAGGATTGCTACATAAACAGATTATGGATTTTTTTGTCCGTAATTTCGACGTCAGGCAGGAAAAGGAAGATGAGCTGGAGACGATAGAATCCATTAAAAAGGGGATAGAGTTTAAGGGGACGAACTTATGGGTACTTATTTTCGCTACGTTTGTCGCTTCTCTCGGGTTAAATACCAACTCTACGGCAGTGATCATTGGCGCGATGTTGATCTCGCCGCTGATGGGACCGATCATGGGATTCGGCTTGGGATTGGGAATCTCCGATTTCGAGTTGATCAAGCGTTCGTTCCGTAATTTCGCTACCGCTACTATTTTTAGCGTGATTACCTCCACCTTATATTTCTTGATCTCACCGATCAGCGAGGCGCAAAGCGAGTTGCTTGCCCGTACGCAACCTACGGTATACGATGTATTGATCGCTTTCTTCGGTGGTCTGGCCGGAATCGTGGCGAGCTCGACAAAGAGTAAGGGTAACGTGATTCCGGGGGTAGCTATCGCTACGGCTTTGATGCCTCCGCTTTGTACGGCTGGATTCGGGTTGGCGAGTGGCAATTTGTATTACTTTTTCGGTGCTTTTTATCTGTATTTTATCAATACGGTTTTTATCAGTTTGGCTACGTTTGTCGTCGTTCGTTTGTTGAAATATCCGAAGAAAGTTTTCTTGGATAAACAACGGGAAAAGATCGTGACTCGTTACGTGGGTATCATTGTTTTTTTCACGATCGTGCCGAGCCTTTTCTTGAGTTATAACTTGATCCGGAGTAGTTATTTCAATGATCGGGTACGTAACTTCGTATCGGAGGAGTTGACTTTCCCGAATACGCAAATCTTGAATAAGGTCGTTACGGATACGAGCGAGAAAAAGGAGGTGAAAGTAGTCTTGATCGGCCAGACGGTACCGGATGAGATGATCGCTAACGCCCGGGCTAAATTGCCTAAGTATGGATTGAAAGATGTGCATTTAGTCGTGCAACAAGGCTTCGGACAAGAGGCCACGGATATCAATGAGTTGAAAAGCCTCTTGATGCAGGATTTATATAAGAATAGCGAGGAGGTACTACGTGCGCAGACCATCCAGATAGATTCGTTAAAACGACAGGTTGACAAATATCAGAGTTATAGGCGTTTGACATCCGAGTTGCTCCCGGAGATGAAGGTTCTTTTCCCCTATGTAGTTGAGGCATCTTGCTCGAATACGTATATCGTGAATACGGAGACGGCGAAGCCGGATACGGTTATGCTGGTTTATCTGAAAAGTAAGACGATCATTAAAGATGCGGAACGTAAGAAGATCAGGGAATGGCTGTCGGCTCGTGTGGAAATGAAAAATATTAAATTACTAATCGAATAATTTAGACTAATCAGAGTAGAATGAAGTTGATGAAAAGAGTGTGGGCGGCTTTGTTGCTTTTAGCCGCTTCCGGCCAGTTATATGCCGATGAGGGCATGTGGGTGCTGAAGGAATTAAATAAGCAGAATTTGGCGAGAATGGCTGAGTTGGGTTTTACCCCATCCTATGATCAGTTGTATAGTGAGACGGATCCTTGCGTGGCGAACGCCGTGGTAATCTTCGGTGGGGGATGTACCGGTATTACGGTCTCTAACGAGGGATTGATCTTCACGAATCACCATTGTGGTTTCGGAGCCATCCAGCAGTTGAGTAGCGTGGAACATGATTATTTGAAGGATGGTTTTGTATCCCAAAGCAAGCAAGAGGAGTTGCCGGTCCCGGGTTTGTCGGTACGTTATCTGAAAGAGACGGTAGACGTGAGCGATCGTATTAACAGCCAGATCGCCGGTATAGAGGACGAGTTCCAGCGTTTATCCGCCGCCGATTCTATCGGTCGTGTGATTTGTGACTCTGTGGGTAATAGTGAGTTCCAGGCAGCCGACGTGGTTCCTTTCTATAACAATAACAAGTATTTCTTGGTCGTATATGACGTATTTCGTGACGTGCGCATGGTGTTCGCTCCGCCTAGCTCTATCGGTAAGTTCGGTGGGGATACGGACAACTGGATGTGGCCCCGCCATACCGGTGATTTTTCCGTGTTCCGTGTGTACGCTAACGCAGATAATAAACCGGCGGAATACAATGCGAATAATAAGCCTTATACCCCGAGATATGTAGCTGAGGTGTCTATGCAAGGTTATCAAGATAAGGATTATGCCATGACAATCGGTTTTCCGGGAAGCACGGATCGTTATTTGTGTTCTTGGGGCGTGCAACAGCGTATCGAGAATAGTAATAAGCCCCGTATCGAGGTGCGCGGTATCAAGCAGGGCATCTGGAAAGAGGCTATGTCGGCTAGCGACGCCGTACGTATCAAATATGCCTCCAAATATGCGGGAAGCTCCAATTATTGGAAGAACTCGATCGGTATGAATAAAGGATTGGCGAATCTAAACGTGATCGAACGTAAACGTGCGGAGGAGACGGCCTTCGCTGATTGGGTAGCGAAAGATCAGGCCCGGGGCGCTAAATATGGCGAGGTCTTGAATTTGCTGGAAAAAGGATATACCTCGACCAATAAGTATAGGGAGGCGTTGACCTATTTGAATGAGGCGTTTTCCAGTGGAGCGGAGATTATTCGTTTGGCTCGTATGGTGCAATCGGTGGATATAAACGGAGCTACTCCGGAAGAGATTACTGTCTTTTTAGAGGATCGTATCCAACCGTTCTTCAAGGATTACGAACCGTCTTTGGATCAGAAGGTATTGGCCGCGATGATGAAGATCGCTAAAGAACGTGTATCTTCGGAGTTCTTGCCGGATATTTATACGAGCATTGATAAGAAGTATAAAGGAAATTATGAGAAATATGCGGCGGATGTATTTAAGAAGACTTCCTTATTGTCGTACGACAAGATCGCCGAGATGTTGAGAAATCCGAAGCAATATGAGAAATTGAGAAAAGATCCGGCGGCGGAACTGAGCTTGTCCGTATTGGTGTCTATCTTCCAGTTACAGCAGTTGATGGGCGATGCGGAGTATGATATCGCTAAGGGAGAACGTTTGTATTTCGCGGGCTTGAAGGAGATGTATCCGGAGAAAGCTTTGTCTTCCGACGCTAATTTCACGATGCGTTTAAGCTATGGTTCTATCGGAGGGTATCGTCCTTATGATGCCGCATGGTACAATTATTACTCAACGGATAAAGGTATCCTAGAGAAAGAGGACCCGACGAGCGATGAGTTCTGGGTACAACCGGAGATACTGGATCTGGTTCGTAGCCGTGATTTCGGACCTTACGCGAATGAAAAAGGGGAATTGCAGCTGTGCTTCCTCTCGAACAATGATATCACAGGTGGTAATTCCGGTAGCCCGGTATTCGATAAAAACGCCCGTTTGATCGGACTTGCTTTCGACGGTAACTGGGAGGCGATGAGTGGTGATATCGCTTTTGAACCGGATTTGCAACGTTGCATCGGCGTAGATATCCGCTATGTCCTTTTCATGATCGATAAATGGGGTAAATGCCCGAGGTTGATTGAAGAGTTGAAGCTGGTTCGATGAGAGAAAAAAGAAATGGGCATCCGTGATTTCCGCGGATGCTCATTCTAAGGAGCTAATAATGCCCATTGTAAGGTGCTTTGAATGCCTATTCTAACAACCTTACGATGGGCATTGTAATATCCTATACGATAGGAAAGTTCTAAATGCCTAATTTAGACTTGATTGCCTTTGGTATCGCATCCTTATGTACCATGATATAGATCGTCTTGGCACGGACAAAACTATCGGACATGTTCAAGTAACCTCCGAAAGTATTACGCTCGGTTCCCCAAGAGTTCTTCGTGATATAATATTTCGTACCGTTTTGATCCTTGGCGATGCCGGTAAGGTGCATCAAATGATCGTCGGTCGTGACGAATGTCTCGAAGCCTTCTTGACGGACTTCCGGAGTAACGTTTACTTCCGGGAAAGGTTTCTCGAATTTGTAGACTTCTTCCAGACGTTCCTTCTCGTCCATTTTCTCAAAGCGGGCACGGTCGGTAGTAGAGTAATCATCTACTTTCTTCACCTCCGGGTTGATAGCTACACCGTTCTTGAAAGAGAAACCTTTCTCGCTCACGTCGCCATCCCAGCATACCGTGTAGCCGTTATTTAAAGCATAATCCGCGACTTGCATCATCTCATCCAACGGGAGGTTATACATTTGCGCATGTTCCCAGTTATCGGGAACCTCTACCTCGAATTTCTGGTAATACGGATGATGCGTGAAGCTTGTCAGCTCGATATAATCGTCCATATTCAACCCTAGGGAGGCGGCGAATGTCTTCGGGGTATATTCCTTGCCTTGATAAGTGAATTTCTCCGGAAGCTTGCCTAGGTAGGTATCGAATAGGTTATCGATTAGTTTGTAATATTCCGGGCTACGTTTCTTCATGTCCACGGCTATCGTTGCGATCGCCTTGATGTATTTTACCATCTCGACATGATTGTGCCGGTCGGAATCGTAGTTGATACCCGAGTACACCTCTTCCGGAACGATACCTACTTGGTTGAAAGCGTTCATGAAGGTGTGGGAGAGACTTCCTTGACCGATATTACCTCTGCCTTGGCGGACATAATTATCCTGCAACTGGTTCATGTATTTCTGGCGGACGATAAACATCTCAGAGAGATCGTACGTCCCTTTTCCCATACGGAGTAATTCCGACTCCATGAAAGAGGTCGTGGCGAAGCACCAACAGGTTCCCGTGGATGCTTGATTCTTGACTGGCGTGGCGGGTACCTTTACTACATCCGTAAATTGGTAGCCTTGAGCGAATGTGCTCAAGGAACCTAACGCTAAGGCGCATGATAGAATGAATGTTCTCATTGTATATGAATTTAAGTTTATATTATTATTGTAGAGACGGGGCGTGCCTCGTCTCTACTATCGGATGTGGTGATTAGAAGCCTCTTTCGAATTGGGTCCAGAATGAGTCTCCCATTTCTCTCCAGCGTAGCATCGTGGCTCCGGCGAAATCGGCGGTATATCCGGTTAGGTATTCTTTTGCGGCCTCCTCACCTTGTTGGGTAAGAATCTCTTTGTAACGGCTCTCTACGAAAGGAAGTTCTGTCTGCCCTTTCTCCGTAAAATGGGCGATAGATGCTTTCATACGATCTTTAGTCGCTCCCCAACGTACGGTAGCGAGTTTATTGGCACGACGGAAAGCCCATACGGCGGCATCTTCCCGGTAACGGTGCTGTCCGCAAACCTTGAAGCAAGCCGGGAGATCTTTCGTCCCACAGAAGATGGGGATGCGGGGGCTTTGTCCGGGATTATCATAGGCCATCCAAACCACGCCGCCTACCGCATTGGGTAACCAGTCACGTAACTGGATCACGGTAGAGTAGGAGCATTGTGGTACGGCAACCAAACGGTAGCTTTTTACGGCGTCCGGTTTTAACCCATTCAACATGTTCACCATATCCCGAGTCATCCAAGGATTGGCTACCGGACTGATAACCGTATCGGTCTCGTTACTATCTTTTTTCTTTACGGCTACTTTCAAGTTCTGGGTCATATCGTATTCCGTACCCTCGTACGTTTCGGAGAGGAGAGCCATCACATCCGTTACGGATACTTGCCGGTCCGGCTTTACGCTGATGGGAAGTTCTTCTGCGTCATACGATAAACGTAAGGAAGGCGCTAATTTATTCAATATAAAGAACTCACGGATACTGAAGGATTTCATCTCACCGGAATAATTTCCGCCTCCATACGCTTCCCAGAAGCGGAACGGTTTCTTTCCGTCCCAGAAGCCCATGCGCTTGGCTACCTCGAATACGTTGGCGGAAGCCATGCAATTGTCCGTATCTTTCGGATCGACCTTAGAGATACGCGGGATATTCGCCGATACGCCTACATGATCGTCGGGGATACGGATCGCCGCCCATACGCCACCGATCTTATCCGGACCCTCGCCGAAGACCTCGAAATGCCATACCTCTTTCGGATCCGCTATCGTAAGGCACTCGCCCCAGTCGCCATATCCGTATTTCTCGATCAACTCGCCCATCACACGGATGGCATCACGGGCGGTCGTGCAACGTTGTAAGACGATTCGCTGAAGTTCCTCGATCATGAACATACCTTTCTTGTTGACAAGGGCTTTCCGGCCGGTGATTGTTGTTTCCCCGATGCCTAGTTGCTTCTCGTTCAGGCAAGGATAGGCCGTGTTGAGGAATTGATACGTAGACCGCGCTTCGGGCAGTGTTCCTTTCGCGATCATCCCCCGGGTTCCCTCGGCATATTCGGTATGCATACGTCCGGTATAGACCGTGGTTGTCGTATCGTGATCGTACGAGGCGGAAGGTACGATATCCATCCAAGTGCGGTAATTGCTATCGCAGGTGTGGCTAGTCATCACGGAGCCATCCGCCGAGGCTTTTTTGCCGACCATGATACTCGTACAACTCTCCGGGTTCAAGATCGGCTCCGGATATTGGATTTGTTGCGCTACCGAAACGGATAGGCTGGCGCAAAGCATAAGAACATAGGTAAAAAGTTTCTTCATCTTTCTTGTGTTATTTAGATGTTTGTATCAATTAAATTTGTAGGCCGCTTTTCGTACGTCTTTTACGGATTTGAATGGCTTATTGGGTTTTAGATGCTTGGCGAGGAACTGGTAGATGCCGAGTCGTATCTCGGAAGCTTGTTTCGTGTCGGTCCGGTCGAAGCTATGGGCACCGGGAGCACGGTCGAATATTTTGTAGTCGAACTTCTTTCCTTCGGCCTTGAGAGCGCGTATCATATGCTCTACTTCCACTACGTTCACGTCATCGTCGCTAGTATTGGTATGGATGAGCAGGGGATCTTGTAGTTTTTCCGCGTGCCAGACCGGTGAGCGGCGTTTGTATTCCGCCATATCCTCCCGGGGAGTCTTCCCGATATGGCCTTCGTCGGAGAAGATTTTCCGATAATCATCGGTGGAATATCCCATGCGCATGATCACGTCGCTTACCGGTACTCCGGCGAAACCGCACTTATATTTGCCCGGATAGGTCATGAGGTTCATTAGCGTGATCATCCCGCCGTGGCTCCATCCCATGATGCCGATACGATTGGCATCTACAATATCGAAATTCTCTACCATATAATTACGACTAACGTAGACATCCTCGTTTTCCAATCCTCCGTAATCGATATTATCGTAAGTAGCCTTGCCATACCCCGTGCTACCCCGGTATTCGGCGGAGACCACGATGTATTCCTGGGCGATCAGTTCCCGGACGATATGGGCGTAATACGTGTTGAAATCTGCGTGTACACCACTATGCGGGAGAACGATCAAAGGATATTTCTTGTCGGGATCCACACTTTTAGGGATGAAGATATAAGTCCAGAACTTCAGTTCGTTTCCGGCACTCATCCCGGTAGGATTCGCCTCTTTCCAACGGGCGGGACCGCAAAGGTAGACTTTGTCGATATGGGCGATGTCGCCCACTTTCTCGTACCATAGGAGGTCATCTACCTTCTTTACGACTTGGTCAAAATCATGTTGGTAGTTTTGCGCTATGGCATAGTTTGCTCCGAATATAAAGAAGAGGCAAAAGCAGGAAAGATGTTTAAGCAGTGTCTTCATGTGACTTATCTTTGAATTTGTGATTGACTGTGATTTTCCGGCTGTAAATATACAATAAAAGAAGCGTGATCCGTAATAAACGAACCACGCTTCTTTGATAAATTATGTATAAGTTGTATGTTACTTGCGTTTCTTCCTGCTACGAGGAGTGTCCTCATAGAATTTGCGCTTCGGTTTGTCGTCACTACGGCTGGAACGTCTGCCGCCACGGTCTCCACGGTCACTTTCCCGGCGGCTGTCTCTGCCTCCTCTACCGCTATCCCGTCTGTCTCGGAAGCCATTGCCTCCACGACTGCCTCCACGAGGACTACGTCCACCTTTTCCTCCCTCGCCTTTCGCTTGCGCCGGTTCCACGGAGATACGTCGTCCGTCTACCTCGAAGCCGTTCATCGAGTCCATGACACGGTTGGCTTCTCCCTCTTCTACCTCGAAGAATGAGAAATTATCACGTAAGTCGATACGACCGATACGAACCTTGCCCGGTACGCACTTGTTGACTAACTCAATAAGTTGAGGAGGCGTAAGCTCGTCTGTCTTTCCGAAGTTGATAAAGAAACGGGTGTAACCTTCTTCCGCTTCGCCTCTGCCACCCCGTTTACCTCTCTCTCGGGGAGCGTTCTCGTCTACAACCTCGATATCATCGTTATCTTTATAATAGTCGATCATCCGGTTGAACTCCAAGGATACGACACGTTTGATGATATCTTCCTTATCCAGCCATTCCAATTTACGGTAGATAGAAGGCATCAAACTGGCGATTTCCTCCTCGTTCACTTTCACTTTCTCGATCTGGTCCACCAAGTTGAACAATTGCTTCTCACAGATTTGCTCACCGGTAGGCATCTCGCCCCTGTCGAATTTCTTGTTGATGATTCGTTCGATCTCGCGAATCTTGCCTTTTTCCCTTACGTGGCAGATAGAGATAGCGATACCCGTTTTTCCCGCACGGCCCGTACGTCCGCGGCGGTGGGTATAAGATTCTACCTCATCCGGCAGACCGTAATTGATTACATGGGTTAAGTCATCCACGTCCAAACCACGTGCGGCTACGTCCGTAGCGACCAATAACTGGATATTCTTGATACGGAACTTCTGCATCACGTAGTCACGTTGCGCTTGGCTCAGCTCGCCGTGCAAGGAGTCGGCGTTATAACCGTCTTGAATCAATTTATCGGCGATCTCCTGTGTCTCCTTACGGGTACGGCAGAAGATGATACCGTAGATGTTCGGGTAATAATCGGCTAGACGTTTCAAGGCGAGATATTTATCCTGCGCACGAACCATATAATAAATGTCGCGGATATTCTTGTTTCCCTCGTTCTTCCTGCCAATGACGATCTCTTTCGGATCCTTCATGTATTTCTTGGTGATAGAGGCGATCTCTTTCGGCATGGTAGCGGAGAAGAGCAGCATATTTCGGTTTTCCGGTATAGCCGCCAAGATCTCGTTGATACTGTCGGTGAAACCCATGTTCAACATCTCGTCCGCCTCGTCGAGGATGACGTTCTTTACGTTGCTTAAATCAACCGTCTTGCGGTTCATCAAGTCGATCAAACGTCCCGGGGTAGCCACTACCACGTGTACGCCTCTCTTCAGTGTCTTGATCTGGCTCTCTATACTGGAACCTCCGTATACAGGGAGAACCTTCAGGTTATCGATGTATTTAGAATAATCGTTCAAATCGTCCGCTATCTGTAGGCAAAGCTCGCGTGTCGGACAAAGGATAAGCGCTTGAGGTTGATATTGAGAGACATTGATCTTTTGCAGGATCGGCAGGCCGTAAGCGGCTGTCTTGCCGGTTCCTGTTTGTGCCAATGCGATTACGTCGTTATCTTCTCCCAGTAAGAAAGGAATCACTTCTTCCTGTACGGGCATGGGCGATTCATAGCCCATCTCTTGAATTGCCTTTAATATCGGTGCGGCAACTCCTAATTCTTCAAATGTTTTCAAAATGCGATTGTGTATATATGATAATATTCAGTGGCCGCAAAGGTACGTAAATAATTCGGATTCATATCAATAAAGTAATATATCTTTTAGCCTTTCACGTTTCTTATCAGTAAGACGTAATCCTTTGGATAAGTATTTTTCGGTAGAGCCATACTCTTTCTTGATTTTGTTAAAAACCAAGTCCATGAGTCCCTCGTTGGCCGTAAGGAAGACCGTAATGCTTTCTTGGGCGTCTGTGGAGAGATGTTTCACGATATCAGCTAAATGACTCGTATCGATATATTGATTGGATGTCAAGTAGTCTTCCATGATGGCGTCCCGGGGAATATCCAAGGCGGCGAGTAACATGGCGGTGAGAAACCCGGTACGATCCTTTCCGTAGGAACAACTGATGAGAATGGGGTAATTATCCTCGTTCTGGAACTGTTCCAGTACCTTGGCGAACTGATCGGTATTATCTGTCACGAATTGCAGGTACTCGTCTTCCATATATACCCCGGCGTCTCCTTTCCTCATTCGTCCCTCGATAACACGTTGGGGGGCATCGGCGATCTTGCCGACCGAGATGGGGATTTGCAGGATATTTGCTTTCGTATATTTGATAGGGGCGGTGAGGGTTTCTTGGTTCGTACGGAGGTCGATGATGGTCTTGATCCCTAGATTATCCAATCGGATGGAGTCCCATTCGCTCAAGCTGCTTAACTCGCCGGAGCGAAATACCTTGCCCCATTTCACCGTCTTCCCGTTTGTAGAGGTATAACCGCCTAGATCCCGGAAATTCTGTACACTATCCATAACCGCCGAGCGTGCCCCGATGATCCGTGCGTATTTATCATTAAAAGAAAGGCGGAAATACTTACGTGATATATTATCGTTCGTGATGTAAGTAGCCACGCCATCCTTGATGTTGGCGTAAATGATCGGGGCCTCGTTGGTGAAAAGATCCGGGTTGTCGGACACGGTCATCTTGACAATCCCCTCCATTACCGGATCGGTTTCCCATTTTATCACGTAATTTCCGATGTCATCACGTAGGCAAATAGCTCGTATGTCGGGTGCGTTAGAGGAACAACCCACTAACAGGATCACACTGGCGAATAGAGAGAGAATCTTTCCTAACATTGTCTTCTATTATAATAAGCTTTCCTTACAAAGATAGTAAAACAAGTTTTTCCCGCTTCTTCATTAATGATATTTAAGACTGACTAACATACTTCGCCGCGAACTCCTTGGATATATAATTATCATAGCTTTGGCAAACCTCGGAGGCGAGGTCCATTCCGCAGCGGATGATTTTTCCCCAAGTATCCTGATCCAGAGAGGGAAGGTCGGCATGGCGTACGTCATACTTTAGAAGTCCGTAGATAATACCCGCGTTAAAATTGTCGCCGGCGCCGATGGTACTAAGCGGCTGGATTTGCGGGGAATCGAAATGTCGTGTGAAATTACGGGTGTGGAGATTGACTCCGTTTGCCCCGTGAGTTGTTAAGAAACGATCACAATAAAACTGAATATGCTCTTTGTAAACCTCCTGTGCGTCGCTCTTGCCATAAAGGTTCTGGAAGTCCTCGTCCGAGCCCCGGACGATGTCGGCGAATTCCAGATTTTCCAGTACGGTAGGCATGAGGCGAATCGCCTCATGAGCGTGTGCCTTGCGGAAATTGGGATCGTAATAGATGATCGCTTTCCGTTCTTGGGCGTATTGCAGAAATTCTACCATACGAGTCCGCAAGACCGGGTTCAGGGAATAATAAGAGCCAAACACGAAAATATCGTCTTTCTCGATCTTAGGGAGGGGCACCTCCAGCCGTTGCGCCGGGTAATCCTTGTAGAAGATATAATTAGCGTTCTTATCGTCGTCCAGAAAAGCGAGTGATATAGGACTTTTCCCATCGGGGAAACGGTCTACGAACTCGGTCGTGATGTGGTTATCTTCCATGAAATCCCGAATCATGTCACCAACCCGGTCGTTTCCCAGCTCGCTGATAAAGGATACGGGGACATTCAATCGACCTAATGATATCAATCCGTTGAAAACGGAACCACCGGGAACGGCCTTCTGTGGCTGGTCGTTCCTAAAAATGATATCGAGGATGGTTTCTCCTATACCAAAGACTTTTCTCATGACTATATACTGGTTTGTTATTCGTTCTTGCTTAGCTCACGGCTCTTGGAGCCTAAGTAGCCCCCGTGATGGCGCTTGGCGTAATCCTTGTTGGTGAAATGGATACGCTTCATGGTTCCGACCACGAGGATATCGCCTATTACCGTCATGACGGTCGTGGAGGTAGTGGGTGTAAGGCCCAGCGGACAAACTTCCTTGGGGGCGCCGGTCAACAGGCATACGTTTGCCTCAGCAGCTAGGGGACTATCGGGGTTGCTGGTGATGACGATAAATTTCATGTCCGGCACCAAACCCCTCGTGAGATCTACCAGTTCCACTAGCTCGCGTGTCTTTCCTGAGTTGGAGATCAATAACATGATATCGTTTTCGCGTACGATTCCCAGATCTCCGTGTTGTGCCTCGCTAGGGTGCAAGAAGAAGGCAGGCGTACCGGTCGAGCTAAAGGTGGTAGCGATATTCAAGGCGATTTGCCCGGCTTTCCCCATTCCACTCATGATCAGTTTTCCACCTAGGTCGTGTACATGTTTCACTATAAGCGATACCGCTTCCTCATATCCGGGCGTAACGGGTATGTTGCGAACCGCTTCCGCTTCCTGCTCCAATAAAGAGGTGATATTTTCGTTTACCATATTGTTGATTGATTGTTTTACGGCATTCCTGCCTGAATAACGATCGCGAAAGTATTTATATTTACTGATATTGGCATCATCTATTTCAGACAATTTATCTTTTTAAGACGTTTGCGAATTCGGACTTCGGCTTCCATTTCGGGTATCCGGTATCTTGCGCCAGTTTATAACCGAGGTCGAAGAATAATTGTACTTCTTGTAACAGACCACTGTAATCATCCGTGTCGGGATGGGTCTGGTCGGTCGGTTTGTGGTAAGTTTCCGCCCAATAGCGTGCGATATGCTCTTTGGCCCACTCCTTACCCTGTTTGCGGTTGTCGTTCCAACCTTTGGCGAACATGGCCGGGATGCCTTTTTGTACGAAAGGGAAATGGTCGGAGCGATAGAACATCCCGTTATAAGCGTCGGGGTCGGGCATGATGTAACGGTTGTATTTCTTCGCTAGCTCGGCTAGGGTATCATCCAGCTCGGAGTTGCCGTATCCGGTGATCGTGACATCGTTGTTCTCGCCCCATAGCGGGAAGACATCCAGATTGATTACGGCGGCTATCTTATCAATCGGGAACAACGGGTGCTCCACATAGTATTTCGTACCGAGGAATCCGGTCTCCTCGCAAGTAGGGGAGAGGAAGACGATATTCCGGCGGGGTTTCTCTTTCAAGGCATTGAAACAACGTGCCATCTCGAGCATCCATGCGATGGCTACGGCGTTATCGGTAGCGCCGTTGATGATACTGTCGCCGTTGATCGGTGCTCCATAGCCTAGATGGTCCCAATGGCCTAGGTAAATAACACTCTCATCCGTGTTCCCGCTACCGGGAATATAACCGATTACGTTGGGGCTTTGCTGGCGGTCGAAGGTGTTCCTCATCGAGACGGTTACCGTAGATTTCAAGGAGATGGGCTTGAAGTCCGGCGATTTAGATTGCTCGATTAGTTGGTCAATGTCGTAGCCATTATCGGCTAGCAATTGCTTGGCGGCATTGAATTGGATCCAGCCGTTTAGCGGGCAATGATAAGCATCGCTATCGCTGTCCACATACATCTTAGATTGGGCGGAAGCTCGTACGACCGACCAAAGGTAGCCCGCTCCCCGGTCTTCATGGATGATCAAGACTCCTTTTAATCCCTGTCGGGCGCCCTCCTCGAATTTATACATCCAACGGCCGTAATAGGTCATGATATCACCGTTAAAATAATCCGTGTTGTCGCTTCCGAGTCCCGGGTCATTTACGATAACGACCGCTACTTTATCCTGCGGGTTCTCGATTCCCTCGAAATCATTTTTCCCATACTCGGGGGCTACGATCCCATAGCCGGCGAATACCAGTTCCGCGTTGTCTATATCGATCTCCGGCTCGATCCGTGCGGAGAAAGCGGTGTAACCTTCCAACCAATCTAAGGGGATTTTCCCTTTCGGGGTCTTTAGGACCATCGGGTTCGGGCATCGTGTGCGTGAGGATATGATATTAACCTGTTGGAAATAAGAATCGCCGTCTATGGGTTTCAGCCCAACCTCTTTCATTTGGTGAGCGATATAGTTCACCGCACGGTCGGCCCCTTCCGAGAATGGTTTACGGCCTTGGCAGGAGTCATGCGAGATGGCCTCGGTGTATCGCTTTAAATGTTCCGTGGTCGCTACGCTTTTCGCTTTCTCTATATCATTACTTCCTCCTCCACAAGCAGTAAGAACCAAGGAAGTGATTGTTAGTAAACAGATTATTATTTTCATGTTTCTCATAGAATTACAATGTTTTTTCAATCAGCCATTCACCTAAGTTGCGAGTGGCTGCGTCGAAAGCGACCCCCACTTTGACTACTTCCCGTTCGTCGGCCGTATAAGGAATCAGATAGCCTCGATCGTCGATTTGCCGAATCGCCTCTTCCGCCGTACCTCTCAGCTTAAACTCGAATACGTAGATGTAGCGAGGAGTTTTTACAATGGCATCGGCACGTCCTTGGGCCGAACGTACTTCGGCCTCGGTGAATTGCCCTAGTAGCTTGAATACGATGTAGAAAACCACTTGGTAATGACGTTCGGTCCGGTCATTCAGCTCGTAGGGTATGTCGGCGAAGAAAGCCTTTAGGCGGGTGAGGAAAGCCTCGGTGTTTCCGCTCCTAAGTTCTTTTATGAACCGACCAATGTAAAATGGAGTTTCTGTCTCCGGTAGATGAGCGTACATGGAGGCGACAAAATTCAGAAATCCATATTTGACTTCTTCATTTGGATATCCCAGTGTATACAATCTAAATTCTTCATCATAATCCTTGATCGTCAAATATCCACTTTGATAAATCATGGGCACGGGATTATTGATGTTCGCCCGATCGTCCGAAAGGGATACCTCGGATACCTCTATCCCGTCCAGCTCCCGTATATCGTAATTCGTTTTCCGTAACATCTCCGCCAAGAATGTTGGGGTACCGGAAGCAAACCAATAGTCGTAAAAGACCTGTTTACTCAACACGTTCAATACGCTAAACGGGTTATAAAGGGCGATACCGCTGCGGAAATCAAAATGGTAGCCGTCGTACCGGCGTGTAATTTTCTCGATGGTACCTTCGTATGAAAGCTTATTCGCCTCGGCCAAGGCATGAAGCTCCGGCTGGAAAGTTGCCTCGATCTCGGGCAATGTCATGCCACAAAGGGCCGCGTATTGCGGGGCTAGGCTGATGTCGTTCAAATGATTCAGGTTGCTGAAAATGCCGACTTGCGCGAACTTGGTGACACCGGTTATGAATACGAAGCGCAGCCAAGGATCGGCATCTTTCAAGACCGTATAGAAGGCGGTCAATAATTCCCGGAACTCGTTCTGTAGCTCTTCGTTGTGCAGGTTCCTAAGTAATGGCTTATCGTACTCGTCGATCAGTACGACCACCTTCCTTCCGGTTATCTCCTCCGCCCTTCGTATGATGGTCATGAACCGTCCGGAATAGGTGATACCCTCTCCTCCGGTATCATATATTTTTTCCCATTCCCTCAACTGGCGTTCCAGCATATTCTCCAATGCCTTGCGGCTATCGTACAACTCGGCGTTGAGGCTGAAATGAAGCACCGGATGCTCTTTCCACTCGGTCTCCAGTTTCTCTATGGCCAATCCCTTGAACAACTCTTTCTTTCCCTCGAAGTAAGCCTTGAAGGTAGAAAGCAGCAGGCTTTTGCCGAATCGCCGGGGGCGGCTCAGGAAATAAGGGACACCTTGGTATGCCATTTGATAAATGAACTCGGTCTTGTCAACATACAAATAGTTCTCTGTACGTAGTTTGTCAAAACTCTGTATGCCTATCGGTAATTTTCGGACGATATTTCCCATAGCCTTATCTGTTTAATTTACACAAATGTAGGTATTTTTTCCAAGGAGGCAAATAGATCGAAAAAAACACGTACGTCTTTTTCCAGAAACACGTACATGTTTTTTGAAAAAGACGTACATGTTTTTCCGGAAAGTCTTTCGTACCTTTGCGGGCTGATACAAACAAGAAGGAAAATGGATTATATCGCTCATACATTGCCGAATGGACTTCGCATGGTACATCTCCCGGTTAATTCCCCGGTCTCTTACTGCGGTTTCGCCGTGAACGCCGGTACACGGGATGAGAACGAGGATGAATTTGGCTTGGCGCATTTCGTTGAACACATGATCTTCAAAGGGACGGAGAAACGGAAAGCGTGGCATATCCTGAACCGTATGGAGAACGTAGGAGGGGAGTTGAATGCCTATACTACGAAGGAAGAGACTTTTGTTTATTCCATCTTTATGGAGGAGGATTTCGGCCGGGCGTTTGAGCTATTGACCGATCTGGTTTTCCATTCCCAATTCCCCAAACAGGAGATCGAGAAGGAGGTAGATGTCATCTTGGATGAGATCAATTCGTATGAGGATAGTCCTTCGGAACTTATATTCGACGAGTTTGAGAACTTGCTTTATAAGGGTCATGCCCTCGGGCATAATATCTTAGGGGATGAGGAATCTCTTCTTCGCTTTGACTCCGAGTCCGGTCGTTCTTTCATGCGTCGTTTTTACGCCCCGGAGAATATGGTGTTCTTCTCGATGGGACGAAAAGACTTCAAGAAGATCTTGAAATCAGCGGAATCCGCTTTAAGCGATATCTCTTTCCCGATGGCTGAACGGATCCGGAAAGCTCCGGACCCCATCGAGGCTTGCGTACGCCAGATCCATAAAGATACCCATCAAGCCCATGTACTGATCGGTGGCCGGGCTTTCAGTATGCACGATAAAAAACGTATCCCTTTGTTCTTGTTGAACAATATCTTAGGTGGTCCGGGCATGAATAACCGCTTGAATGTCTCCTTGCGGGAAAAGCATGGCTTGGTCTATAACGTAGAATCCAACATAACCTCTTATACCGATACCGGACTAGCCAGTATCTATTTCGGGACAGACCCGAAGAACCGTGAGAAAGCGATGCGTTTGGTGCATAAGGAATTGGCCCGTTTACGTGACGTAAAACTGTCTGCCACTCAATTAGCCGCCGCCAAGAAGCAGGTAATCGGCCAACTGGGTGTGTCGGGCGATAACCGGGAGGGCCTTTTCCTTGGCTTAGGAAAAAGCTACCTCCATTACAACCGTTACGACACCCTCCCCGAGGTATTCGCCCAGATCGAGAAAATAACCGCCGGGCAAATCCTTGAGGTGGCTAATGAGGTGTTCGCTCCGGAACGGTTGTTTTGCTTAATCTATGATTAAAACGTCAGTTGCAGCCATCGGGACAAGAATACGTCATACACTTGATACCAGCTATTTCGCAAATCCTCTTCCTGGAAGATCATCTCTTTGTCCAACAAAGCCTCTAGCGCCCGCTTGGAATTAGCGGGTGTGCCGATCTTGTATTTGGCGAGAAAGGCTTTAGACTGGGGCTGGAACACTCGCTCTTCTTTCGCGATGGCTATCAGCAATTGCCATTGTACCGGGCTTAGCAATCGTCTGTATTGGATATAGGTAGCTTGTTGGGAAGACAAGAGGTCGCTACAAATGTTTCTTACATCTTCTTCTTGGATGCGTTTTAAGGAAGACGCATATAAATGATTACATAATGTTTGGGTATAATAAGTATGAGTGCGTGTCCACGTGAGAAGAAAATGAATGGCTTCGTCACTAATCTCACGATTTGACTCTGTAAATTTATTCTTGATGAAAGTAGCGTAAAAGTTATTGGGAATGGCGGCTAGCGGCATCATTTGCGTACTGGAGAAGAACGGGCGTTTGGCACTGTTGAACAGTTCGTTCATCATATGCTTGTTGCTGCCGCTGAAAATAAACCGTACATTCTTCAGTTGCTGGATATAGGAGCGTAATAATGCTTCCGTATTGGTTTCCGGGTAGTTGGCTATTTGTTGAAACTCGTCGATAGCGATCAATATTCTTCGATCTTGGGTTTCCAGAAACTGGAAAATGGCCGCCAAGGTTTTCTCGGCACCTTTTTGTTCGGTAAACTCAAAACTGATTTCCGGTTGTCCTGTTAGCGCATCGTAAGAAAGGATCGGATGGAAACCTTTCAGTAGATTCAGAAAGCGTTTCCCGATACTTTTCTGCTCCGGGATTTGCTGCAAAATGGCTTGTGACAAACTTTCCGTAAATTCCTTTATGGACTGACTCGCATAGATATCATTCCGTTTTCCACGAATTTCCTCAAGGATGAAAGTTCCTCTTCCCGGTCGCAAAAATATTCTCTCCCCATATAACCTGTTGTAGGAAATGGATTTACTTTAGAAGTTGCCATGTCTTATACGCTTTTGTTTGCTTACAAAGATAACGAAAATATCATACAAAATGTATCATACAAAATGTATGATGCGTTTTCTCCCGATTATCCGATGAGTGGCTAGCGAGGATTATGGAACTTATGCTCAAATCCCGGGCTTATGTTTTGTTGTCAGCCTGTAGCCTACCTTGGGTATAGTGGTTAGTTCCAGGGTATCGTCTTCGGACAGGTATTTGCGGAGTTTCGCTATAAAGTTATTCAAGCTCTGTTCGTTCGTATAGCCATCTTCCCAGAGTTCCTGTTCCATTTCTTGTCGGCTGATGGTTTCATCCAGATGATTGGCAAGGAGTGTCAATAATTTACCCTCAGATAGGGTGAGTCTCTTTACGATTTGTTCTCCTTTCATCAGGATATAGTCTTGCGTATAGAGAGTGAGCTGTCCTATCTGTAGGAAGGAAGCATGCGATGAGGTATTTGTATGTCTCTTGATATAAGCCACTAACTCATCAATCTCGAAAGGTTTCTTCAGATATGCGATCCCTCCGGCATCCAATGCCTGCGTCACAAAAGAGCTTTCGGTATGCGACGATACGAAAAGGATGGGTATATCCGGTAAGATAAGCCTCAATTCGGGTGTAGCTTCGATACCATTCTTTTGCCCGATCTCTACATCCAGTATGAGGATATCCGGACATAATTCTTTTATGACAGATCGGATGGCCACAAGGGATGTCTGGTAATAGGTATCATAACCAAGGCTATCCAATGCTACCGTAACGATATTTCCCAACACTATATCATCATCGATGAATAAGACTTTTATTTTTTTCATGATCGATTGTTTTTCTTGATTTATTGAAGTGGGACCGTAAAGGTGAACAGGCTACCTTTATTTTCCTCGCTGCTTACCTTTATCTCCCCTTGATGCTCCTCTATAATATATTTGGCTTGCGCCAAGCCGATTCCATATCCTCTTCGGAGTTTATCCTCGTCGCGAGGAACTTGGTAGAATTGGGTGAACAACTTTTTCTGGTGTTGAGGAGCGATTCCCCAGCCATTGTCTTTCACGGAAACGGCGAGTATCTGCTCCTTTGTCTCCATTGTCACCGTCACTTCCACCTCCTCGTCCGAGTATTTCAAGGCGTTCTCCAGCAGGTTCCGTATGACGTTGTCTATGTACATCTTGTCGGCCGGTACGGTGAAGCCCTCCGGCAATTGATTTATGATATGGATATGTTCGTATTTCTCCGGATAGAGAAATGCCAATTCCTGTTTGTTTTTCTCCACTAGCTTCGGGACATCCACCCTCGTTTTATTGAGAACGATCCGGTGCTCGTCTTTCCGGGCGATTACTAGCAGCGATTCGATCGTATATACCAGATGCTTTACGCCGGAAAGCCCGGTCTCTATCATTTTTCTCTTTTGCGGATCATTCTCGGTGGCCTTGAACCAGCTTAACATCGTGACCACGCTATTTAGTGGGGACTTTAAGTCGTGGATGGTACCGTTTATTGTGGCTTTTCGCTTACGTAATAGCTCATTCTGCCGTTTAATCTCTATCAATTGGATGGCCAAACATATGAAAGTAACCAACATGATACATAAAGAGGTGATCAAATCCCATAATTGATGCCAGACAAATTCAAACCAGGGAATGGCCGCTTTAACCTGTAAGAATACATGTCCCTTGGTTCCTATTGGAAATAGCTCTGAGACATAATTCCACGATTTCTTTCCGCTATACCCGACAGAATCGATGGCTAACGTATCCTTATCATATTGTACGATACGATAGGCTAAATTTGGGGGGATAGAATCAGAGAAGATATGGTTAAGGGTATCTAAGTTTAAAGGATTTCCTTCGCTAAAGGCCATATCTTGACGTAGCTGCCCTATCATTTCTCCAACACTTGTGCCTATATTCTGTGTTCTGGCTTGATCTATATTGATCGTATCCCCTGGTTTGGTTATCTTTAATAGGCTATCCCTTTCTTGGGGAGTCATGTCTTCTAATCTTTTATATGTTATAAGACGTTTATCAGTTGATTTAGGAACTAATTTTCGTAGATGAAGCTCCTCGTCAATAGCGATCAGTAAATGATTATTTATCATGATTATTTCTTTTTTCTTATAATTATTATATAGGTTATTCGTGTAACCTATTTGTATACAGGTAATTGCAGTCATGGCTATTAGTGTTATATAATAGAATTTTTTCATCTTATAATTGATTTGATTACGCAAATATAACCAAAGAGTTTGAAAATAATGATATAAATATTATGTTTTCGTTATAAATGATTTGTTTGAAAACCTCTTCCTTTACATTATGAACAAAGAACAGAGAATATGGAAAATTTGAAATTTAAAAAACTTACAGAATTTGAGTTATCTCAGATTCGTGGAGGGGAATGGGTAAATGTGGATGGAGAATGGATATGGATAGAAGATCATGTTATTGATGACATAGGCTATCCGATTAAGAGCCAAAATTATTTAGGTGATTTTTGATTTACCGGTAATTTATAAATAGAAACAGAACCTATCTGTATAACATAGGAGCGAATTCCGAAAAGCTTATGAGTAGGACGAAAATCTAATTTGAAGAGACATGGAAACAAAACATATGACTGTAGAGCTTTTTGAAGCAATCGACAATGAGTCTTTAGAATTGCTTAAAGGCGGGAAGGCCAGAATTCTGAAAACAGAGTTTGAGGTCGCGAAGGATGGTGATGGGTCTGTCATCGGCAACTGTTGTAATGGGAAAAAAGATGACGAAAAGGAGTCGTAATTTGTAATCCATTTTATGGCGTATGTGGAAATAATACATGTAAATATTAATTAAATTCCATGGGTTGAGGAACGTGCTTTGAATCCATGGAATTTTATATAGAATAAATTATGAAAGATGAATTGACTATAAATCAAAATTATGTACTAAGAAAAGGGCTTGATGATCAGTATTCATTATATAATAAGTCTATTCAAAAACGTTATGAACTCTCATACAAGCTATTCTTTATTCTAAATTTATTTAGACATTCGTCCCTTTCTTTGGGATACGTGAAAGAAAAATTCGAGAATATGGGTATCAATATGGATGATTTTTTGGTTTTTCTGAGAAATCCGGAGTTCATAGACTTATTAGTTCCGACAAAGGAATCATTTTGTATACCTGATTTTTATAAAGATAAGAAGAATTTGTCACCATTGACAGAAATAAGTCCAGGACGAATAGATTTTGTTATTACTAAACATTGCAACTTAGCTTGCAAACATTGTTTTGAAGGAGCTTCTCCAAAATTTGGGATACGAGAATATGGTATAGATGTATTTTCCCGCATTTTCAGTGAATTTGATAGGATTAATTTGAAAACTTTGAAAATAACGGGAGGAGAACCTTTCACGGTACCTAATTTTGATCAGATTCTTCTTGAATTATCTAAAAGGCATTTTGAGACAATTGTTTTGACTAATGGTATGCTAATAAAGGATAGAGATATTGAAATCCTCCGGTTGGGTGATATCCATTTAGGGATTTCATTGGATGGATTGGATAGTGAGACTCATGATTTCACTAGGGGAAAGGGAGCTTTTGATGTAATTTCTCGGCAACTATTGAGATTGAGAGATGCAGGTGTTAAATTTGGAATAACTTGCTCTATTAATAAAAGAAACTTTTATCAAATACGGGATATGATTTCTTTTACATTAGATTTCTTGAGAGCAGAGGTCTTGTTCTTGAATTGTTTGCGTCCCGTAGGAAGAGCTGGTGATAATAAAAATTTGTTTTTGAGTGAGGACGAGAGTCAAGAAGTATATAGAGTGTATAATGAAGCCCATAAGAAATATGGTCGTAGACTTGAATTGTCCGACGACCTTTCTTTGGTAGAAAAAGAAAAGAGTGATATTATCGCTTGTTCAGCGGGGAATAGTATTTTGGCTATGGATGAAAATCTTGATATATATCCATGTTTTTATGCTTTTGATCATGAGGAATATGTCATTGGAAATTTGTTACATGAAAGTATAGATGATATTTGGAGATCTTCTAAATTGGATAGATTCAGAGGAATAACTCGACTGGATGATTTGGATGATTGTCCAAAATGTCAGTTTAAAAAACAATGTGCATTGAAAAATTGTAGACTTAAGCCCGTCTTTGAGGGCAAGAAATTTACTTCCTCTGTCTCTTATTGCAAGCGAAACGCTTTAGAGATTTAATAATAATGATTAGATAATACAATATGAAAATGGGTGGGAAAGAAAAAAGATGGTTTTTGCTATTTTTTGCAGGTTGGTGGATGACTGTGTTCACTTTAGGGGCTCAGGCAATCTCAGGTACTTTGAAAGATAACAATAATGCCCCATTAAGTTATGCGAATGTGGTTGTTATGACTACAGATTCTTTTTTTGTGGATGGAGGGGTAAGTGATAAGGATGGAGGTTTTCTTATACCGGTTCCGTCTGATGATAATTATTTACTTAAGATATCATCTGTTGGTTTCCAAACTGTTTTTAGAAATTGTACGATTGGTTCCCTAGGCGTTATCGTGATCCCAGAGCAATCATTGGTGTTGGGAGAAGCGGTGGTTATAGCTCATCGTCCTGTATATGAATTGAAAAATGGGAAGTTAATTACAAATGTACAAAATTCCTTGCTGAGTAAAATAGGAACAGCTAGTGATGTGTTGAATCATATACCCGGTGTACAAGGTAAAGATGGTGCCTATTCCGTGTTTGGAAAAGGTACACCTTCTATTTATTTGAATGGACGCTTGGTTCGTGATTTGTCAGAACTGGAAAGGCTTGGATCGGAGAATATTGCTAGGGTTGAAGTGTTGAATAATCCAGGAGTCCAATATGATGCAAGTGTTAAAGCGGTTATACGAATTCGGACGGCTCGTCCGGTTGGTGAAGGGTTGGGGCTGGATGTACGTTCCCGTGTGGAACAGTCGCATAAGTCCGGACTCATGGAGCAATTTAATCTCAAATATAGCAAAAATGGATTAGACCTATTTGGGGGATTCGCTTATACATTGCGGAATTTTTATCAAGAAAGTACGTTAGAGCAGATTACATGCTTAGATACGTTGTGGCGACAAAATTATACGTTTGATACGGATTATAAGCGGCATATTTATGACGGGAATATTGGGATTAACAATCAGTTTAATGAAAGGCATTCGGCAGGAGTCCGCTATTCAATCAATGCTATGCCTAAAAACTCGAAAGTGTCTTTTGTGAGGAGTCAGGTATATGCGAATGAGAGTCAGTACGACTACTGGGAGAATAACAGTCGGACAAATGAACGTAGAGGTCCTAAACAACAATTAAATGCTTATTATACAGGAATGATCGGGAAATTAAATATTGATTTTAACGCAGATTTATTATGGAATAAAGATTATGCAGAGGATTATGCAGAGGAGAGTAGCTTACATTTTGATGATCGCGCAATTTGTTCTTTTTCAGATAATTCAGTTCATTTATTTGCTGCTAAACTAATCTTATCCCATCCTTTATGGGGGGGGGATTTCTCATTTGGAGGTGAATTTGCAAGCATGAAAAAAAACGAGTATTATAAAAATGAGGAAGCTATATTACCAAGTACGGGTAATGTGGCAAAGGAGAAGACGGAAACGGCTTTCTTGGATTATACTCGTTCTTGGGGAAATCTGGATGTTTCTGCGGGAGTTCGATATGAGCATGTGAATTATTCTTTTCAAGATAAGTTTTCCGGAGATTCAGATCTTAGGCGGACTTATGATAACTTGTTTCCTTTTGTTTCTTTGTCTTATCCTATAGGACGAGTTCAAAGCCAGTTGAGCTATTCAGAGAAAATCCATCGTCCGGACTATGGGGATTTAAGTAATAATATTGTATATATAAATCGTTTTTCCTATAAAGGTGGAAATCCAAAGTTACAGCCGGAGATTATTCATAGTTTGAGATTGGATTTATCTTATCAGTGGGTTCAACTATCTTTGGATTATCAACGATTCAACGATGTAATATTGAATGTGGCAGATCCTTATGATAAGGATCCAAGAATAGTGTTCGTAACCTATCGTAACGAAGGACAGCTGGATTGTTTGAACGCATCCCTCTCTTTATCTCCTAAAATTGGTCTTTGGGAGCCAATGGCATATATAGGGCTTAGGAAACAATGGTTCGATACTCCTTGGATGGACGGTTTCAAAGCTATGAATAAGCCGATGTTGATGTTTAACTTCAATAATGCGTTTAGTTTGCCAAAAGGTTTTGTGGTGCGTGCTGATTTCTCTTATCAGACAAAAGGTGCATCACAAAATTATATATTAAATCAGACAGGGGAAATTGATTTAAGTTTACGGAAATCATTTTTGCAGGATCGTTTGAGCTTTAATCTCCAATGGTTTGATGTAGGGCATTTAAGCCGACAGAATATAGATTTGTATAGTGGTATCAATACTGCCTATCAAAGAGCTAAATTGGATAGTGAGTCTGTCAGGCTAACAGTTCGGTTTAAATTTAATATGGGACGAAATAAATACAAAGGTTCGGGAGCAGGACAAGACGTTATAAACAGATTGTAAATAAATATTCTTATGCGTAGTTTCCCTTTCTATCGACAACACGATGCGATGCAGTGTGGTATCGCATGCTTACGGATGATTTGTGCCTTTTTGGGGAAGAATTATTCGATAGATTCTCTCTCTAAGATATGCTTTGCCAGTAAGGACGGTGTATCCTTACTGGGCATTAGCGAGGCGGCAGGTGAATTAGGCTTGAAAACAACTTGCGGAAAAATGTCTATCGATCAGTTAGCGAAAGTTGAGTTACCTGTGATCTTACATTGGAACCAGAATCATTTTGTAGTTCTTTACAAGATCAAATCCAGAAAAGGGAGGAAAAGTGTTTACTACGTGGCGGACCCGGGAAATGGTCTGATGCAATATCAGGAGAAGGATTTTGTGGATCGTTGGATAACGGTCCGCTCGAAAGGAGAGGATAAGGGAGTTGCCATGATCATACAGCCTACGCCTGCTTTTTATCAACAAGAATCTACTCAGGCTGCGGGAAAACGTACTTTCGCTTTTTTGCTTGGTTATTTCAAGCAATTCAAATATTATTTCGGACAGATTATCTTAGGGTTGATTGTAGGCTGCGTTTTGCAGCTAATCTTTCCCTTCTTGACACAAGCGATTGTTGATGTGGGTATCACACATAAGGATTTGAGCTTTATCTGGCTAATCTTGCTTGGACAACTTACCCTTATTTTCAGCCAAACGATCTTGGATTTTATCCAGCGATGGATCTTGCTCCATATCAGCATGCGCATCAATATATCCCTTATCTCGGATTTCTTTATTAAGTTACTAAAGCTCCCGATGGGTTTTTTCGATACAAAGTTGATGGGAGACTTGATACAACGGATGGGTGATCATAAGCGGGTGGAGCAATTTCTCACAACTCAGTCATTGACGGTTTTGTTCTCGTTTTTGACATTTGTTGTTTTCGGGATCGTACTATTGATATATGATAAGATGATATTTCTGATTTTCGTGATGGGGAGCGTGTTGTACGGCGTATGGATCGCATTTTTCTTGCGTAAGCGTAAGGTGCTGGATTATGAACTATTTGAGAAACAGGCGGAGAATAATAATAAGACTTACCAGTTCATCACCACTATGCAGGAGATCAAGTTGCAGGATTGCGAGCAACGTCGCCGTTGGGAGTGGGAGGATGTACAGGCTGGATTATTTCATTTGCAAATGCGTAGCTTGAAGTTGAAACAGGCACAAGAGGCCGGTGGAGTATGTATTACCCAAGTGAAGAATATCTTGATAACGATTTTGGCAGCTACCTCGGTGTTGGAGGGACAGATGACCTTGGGTATGATGCTGGCGGTACAATATATTATTGGGCAGTTGAACAGGCCGGTTGAACAATTGATGAACTTCATTTATGCGTCTCAAGATGTGAAGATCAGCTTGGATCGTATCAATGAGATCCATGCGCAAATGAATGAGGAGGACCATTCCGACTCTTTGGCTACTTATCCGGATGATAACCGGGATTTGTCTTTTCGGAATGTCGATTTTAAGTATGATCCGCACAGTCTCCGAAAGACGATAGATGATGTGAGTTTTACGATTCCCGGAGGGAAGGTGACCGCTATTGTCGGTACCAGTGGCAGTGGTAAAACTACGTTGATTAAATTGTTATTAGGTTATTATCCGGTATCAGGAGGGAAGATCTGTATCGGGAATACCCCAATTAGTGAGTTGAATCTGAAATGGTGGCGGCGTCAATGCGGTGTCGTTATGCAGGATGGGGTTGTTTTTTCTGAATCGATCGCACGAAATATTGCCGTGGATGATGGAGAGATTGATGCGGGGCGGTTACTCCGGGCCGTAGATATATCGAATATAAAAAGTTTTATTATGAGACTGCCATTGAAATACAATACACAAATCGGTCCGGATGGTGTTGGGCTTAGTCAAGGACAGAAACAACGTATTTTGATAGCTAGGGCTGTTTATAAAAATCCGGAATATATTTTCTTGGATGAGGCCACTAATGCGTTGGATGCCGAGAACGAGCGGGTTATCGTGGGGAACTTGAATGATTTTTATAGAGGTAAGACCGTAGTTGTTGTCGCTCATCGGCTGAGTACCGTGAAAAATGCGGATCAGATCATTGTGATTGATAACGGGAAAATCGTTGAGGTTGGGAATCACAAATCATTGTGTGAAAAACGTGGTGCTTATTATAATTTAGTGGAGAATCAATTGGAATTAGGGTCTTGAGAATGAGAAAGGTATATGCGTATGGCAGAGTATGATAATATAGAGTTGCGTAGTGAGAAGGTACAGGAGATAATTGGTAAGGCTCCAGGTGGAATCGTGCGTGACGGCATCGGGATGTTGACAACAGTGCTTGTCTGTTTAGCGTTGGTAGCATGCTTTATACCTTATCCGGAGAATGTGACGGTGAGTGTTTTTGTTACACAGGTAGATGAGCGGTATGTGGAAGTGACGGCACTTGTACCTTACCGGTTTATCACGAAAGTTCATAAAGGTATGTCGGCCGATATTGAGTTTGAAGGGTACGCCTCATCAGAGTATGGATTATTGAAAGCGGAAATAGAAGGGTTAGAAGATTCTATTGTTACGGTATCGGGAGACAACTTCTTCTCTACGAAGCTTATTATAGAAAAAAAGGATATAGAGCTATACCACTTACAAGTAAAGATGAAAGGCACAGCTTCAATTTTACTTTCAAAAAGAAGTTTGATCGATATGTTTTCTTAGATTTTATGAACGATTGAACTTTATAATCTTAGCAAGCGGGATATTATCTTTTATTTATTATGGAACCTATACCCAACTCCCAACATCAAGTTATTCGGATTATGGAACTTGTGCAGTTGGTATCCGACATGCAGGAATAAATTTCGTGTAACCGATACCTTGAGGGCTAGGATCTGGTATAATCCTTTCAGGTCGCCTTTGTTGTAGAATAAATTATGTCCGACTCCTATATTGATCGAGAAGAATGGCATCGTGAACTCGCCACGGGCGGAGAGGCCGATACCGATTTGCTCGTGTAGGGGCGGGCGGTAGAATCGGGGTTCTTCGCCGACTTGGATGATCTCGTCGGAATAAATATTCGCGCTTTCGTCATATTGGCCGTCTAGGGAGATACCTGCTTTTAGGAACCGGTTGAATTTGTACATCGGGTTGAGGTTGAATCCGAGGATGCCGAACTGACCTGGAAAGATATGAGCCTCGTCACCAAGCATAACTCCTTTTGCCCGGGTCGCGCCATATAGGATGACATCGTAACTGACACGTTGCCAAAAGCTGGAGAGGTATAATTGATTTGCCGGCAAGGAACGTGCGGTACCTATCTCATGATGGCTTTCCTCGATAGGATTGAGCGTGTAGACGAGTCCGATCCGGCCGCCAATCGTATTCAATCCCGCATTCGGAAGATGAGTATTTCCGTTTGAGTAGTGCGTTAAATCCGCCCCGACGAGCAGGTTGCAATAACGGGATAGTTTCGCGTTGAGGAAAAATCCCAGATTGATATAGGCATTGATCTTAGAACCGATGATCTTATTACGGTAATTATTGTTATCATCATACGGATGCCACCCGAATGAGGCTCCGAAATTCCATTCATAATCGAAGGATAGCCGGGAAGAGATCTTGGCGATGCGGGAACTTTGGAAAACATACGCCGCCCAAGGATTACCTACTTCCTGCCGATTGCCAAAGGTATTATAAGAGATGCCTATTCCTTGGTAAGTGTGCGGATAGAGCTGGCCCTCCTTAGAGTTAGGATTCAGTTGGAACCCGTATTTCAAATGGAATGAAGCCGCCTTACGTAAAGTAAGCCCGTTTCCATAGCCATCATCTTTTAGGAATTTGCTAGTCGGGGCGACATACGAGGGACGTACGTCGAATCCAATTTTGTGGATTAGGGATTTATTATCATCTTGAGCTTTTACCGTACAGGTCCATATCATCATGACCGCTATGTAAAAGCTTATCATCTTGCTTTTTATCATACTTCAATACGTTTGTCTGATCACCAACACTGCGCTTTGTCTTTCAACTCGGGTATCTTGTTCTTATCGAATACAGGGCTTTTAATACCCGCTTTCTTTTGGGCTACGTAATCCTGTAATAATAGGAACGCCTGACGGCTCAACAATGAGATCGCGATCAAATTACAGATCGTCATCAGTCCCATGGTCACGTCTGCTAGGCTCCAAGCCAAGTCTAAACTAGCCAACGCACCGAACATGACCATTCCACCGACTAATATACGGTAAATAAATAAGACACTTCTCTTGGACGTGATAAAACGAATATTCGCTTCTCCGTAATAGTAATTACCGATAATACTACTGAACGCGAACAAAAGGATCGCTAAAGCGACAAACGTACTGCCGATGCTACCCACCTCGTTGCTCAAAGCTTGTTGCGTGAGCTGGACTCCATTGATGGAGCCGTCTAATGGCGCTCCGCTAAACAAGATGATGAACGCTGTGCAGGTACAGATAATCAGCGTGTCGGTAAATACGCCTAATGCTTGGATCAATCCTTGTTTGACCGGATGGGAGACATGCGCCGTAGCCGCTACGTTCGGTGCCGATCCCATACCGGCCTCATTACTGAATAGACCTCGTTTAATCCCTTGCATCAACGCTGCTCCGACACTGCCGCCTATCGCCTGTTCCCAACCAAAAGCGTTTGACAGAATGGTTTCTATAACAGCGGGTAGGCGGGTAATATTAAACAGTACGATTCCCAACGCCAATGCTATATATCCTAATGCCATGACCGGTACGACAATACTGCTTACTCTCGCGATGCGCTGAATACCTCCGAATATGACGATTAACGTAAGTACCGTAAGAATCGCTCCGATCCAAGCATGATCGATGCCAAAAGCGCCTTCCCAAGCTGCGCAGATGGTATTGCTTTGTACGGAATTAAAGGCAAAACCAAAGGTTATCGAAATCAATACGGCAAATAATACGCCCATCCATCGTAACCCCAAACCATGTAGCATATAGTAAGCAGGACCGCCAATGAACGAGTCTTTCCCTTTTTCTTTATATAATTGAGCTAACGTAGACTCCACGAATGCGCTGGAAGAACCCAATAAAGCGATCAGCCACATCCAGAATACGGATCCGGGTCCGCCGATCGCTACGGCTGTCGCTACACCGGCTAGGTTTCCGGTCCCTACACGGCTGGCTAAAGATACGGCGAAGGCTTGGAAAGAGGAGATATGCTTTTCCCCTTTTTCTCCTTTCCCTGCAGAATCGCCTAATAATCGGATCATCTCGCCAATCATGCGGAATTGCACGAACCTACTTTTTATCGTAAACCATACGGCGCATCCCAATAACATGATAATAAGGATGTATGACCATAATATATCGTTGACTCCGTTGATCCAATTATTCAATAGCTCCATGATTTATAATCTGTTGTTTGGTTACAAAGATACGTATCTACGAAGCAAATTCATCGAAATATTATTTTTTTATCATTTTCTTGTAACGTTTTCCAAACGGCTGTCGTCTTATAGTTAGAAACAAATGATAAGCGGGAAAGGCCACCCTGCTATATTCGGAAAAAATACGATAAAAATGAAACGGATGATGATTTGGATCATACTGCTAGGCGGTATGGTACAGGGAGCTTTTGCTCAGAACTTGGAGATAAAGGGAATGGTGCGGGACGCTCGCAACAAAGAAATCTTGGAATTTGCGAATGTGGTATTGCAAACAATGGACTCTTCTTTTGTAGCGGGTACGACTACGGATATGAAGGGGCATTTTTTATTAAATAAGATTAAAAAAGGGAGTTATATTCTATCTGTCTCTAGTTTAGGCTTTAAGACGGAGTATATTTCCTTGGAAAGCTTGTCCAAGAATATTTCTTTGGGAGAAATATCCTTAAATGATGATGCGGTATCCTTAGACGGGGTGACGGTTAGCGCCTCTGCCCAGACGAGCCATGCCGATAAAAAAGTGGTCTTTCCATCGGAGCGCCAGATGAAGGCTTCGGGAAACGGTATGGATTTGTTGCAGCAGATGATGCTACCGAGAGTGCAGGTGGATTTGTTGAACAGTGAGATCAAGGCCACGGGAAATGGGATAGTCCAAGTGCGTATCAATGGCGTGAAGGTGGAACAGGATGAGATCAAGGCCTTGAATCCCTCGGACATCATTCGTATAGAATATCATGATAACCCGGGCTTGCGTTATGGCAATGCCGATATCGTGCTGGATTATATTGTTCGCCGGCCGGATACGGGAGGTAGTTTCGGTCTGGACATGGCGCAAGGTATCAATTCCATGTGGGGTGAACATAATGCTTGGGGAAAGATCAATCATAAGAACTCGGAATGGGGCGCTTCTTATCGGATCGGTCCTCGTGATTTCTATGGAATGAAACGGAATAACGAGGAAGAGTTCCATTTAGCGAATGGAACGACCTTGAACCGTGTGGAAATAGGCGAACCTTCGCGCGCTCGTTTGTTCATGCATAACCTGAATGTGAACTATAGCTATCAAAAGCCGGATAAGTATATGTTTAACGCCACGTTCCGCTACCGGAATAATCATCAACCGCATTGGGATTATCAAGGAGTCTTGATGAATAAGGCGAATCCGGAGGATAAAGTGGATATGATCGATCTATCGGGATCAGCCTATCAAGCTCCTGCGCTGGATCTGTATTACCAACGGGATTTGAAGCATAACCAGACCTTAGTGTTTAACGTGGTAGGGACTTATAACCAAACGAAATCGACCCGTATCTATCAAGAGAGTAAACATGAACAATTGTTGACTGATGTAAATAATGTGGTGGATGGTGATAAATACTCGATTATCGGCGAGGCTATCTATGAGAAGAAATTAACGAATGGTAATCGGTTGAGCGGCGGTTTACGCCATAACCAATCTTTCTCGGATAACAGTTATATCAATGGGCATAACTATAATACGCATATGGAACAGATGGAGAGTTCCGTATATGCGGAATTCAAGGGAAAGGTGAAAAAACTGGATTACTCATTGGGTGTGACCATGAATCGATCGTCTTATAGCCAACGGGGTGAGGATGCGGATTATGAACGTTATACGGTGAGTCCCCGGTTGACCTTGTTTTATGCTTTGCCCGGGGAATCTTCCATCCGTTTGAAATCAACGATGGGGAATGTGACTCCTTCTTTGGGTGAGCTGAGCGCTATCGACCAAGTGATCGATTCCTTGCAAATACAGCGGGGTAATCCTAACTTGAAGTCTTATATGAGTTATTATACGGAATTGAATTACGAGTTTCGCAAAGGTCTGTTTTACGTGAATGCCTTGGGCGCTTATGAGTATCAGCCGGACGCTATCATGGACGAGAAATATCTGGAAGGGAATAAGATCATCCAGACTTGGGACAATCAGAAAAACTGGCAACGGGTTGTCGCTTCCGTTAACTTGCGGGTCGGTCCGATCAAGGACATCTTGCAATTTTCTGTCAATGGTGGTATGAACCATTATATGAGTAACGGTAATACCTACACGCATCGATATACGAACTGGTGGTGCGACGCGAATGTTTCCGTTACTTGGAAGAATTGGTCACTCATGTATATGTTGATGACGAATTGGAACTGGTTTAAAGGCGAGACGATGAGTGGGGGTGAGAATATCCAAGGAATCCAGCTCGGTTATAGGCATAAAGACTTGATGATTGGCTTGCGTGTCTTTAATCCGTTTACGGATAACTATAAGCAGGAGACCGAGAACTGGAACCAATACGCCTCTTTCCACCGTTCGAATTACATCAAGGAAAGTTCCCGTTTGTTTGTGGCGACGATTTCCTATAACTTCTCTTTCGGCCGTAAATTTAGCGCTGGTCAGAAGAAAGTGAATAATGCCGATAATGACTCGGGGGTAATGAGTACCGGTAAATAAGGGAATATTTTATATCTTTGAGGGAAAATAAAATGAGATATGAAAGCGATTAATCCGAATGAGATCAAAGACAACTTTATCGAGTTGATTGGTAAGGAGTGGATGCTGGTAAGCGCCGGTGATAAGGAGAAGTTTAATATGATGACTGCCAGTTGGGGCGGCGTGGGAGTGTTATGGAACCGTCCGGTGGTGTTTGCTTTTATTCGTCCGGAGCGTTATACCCGTGAGTTTATCGACGCTAAAAATGAGTTCACGATTACTTTCCTAGGACCGGAGCACCGGAAAGCCCATAGCATTTGTGGCTCTAAATCCGGCCGGGAGATTGATAAAGTGGCCGCTACGGGGTTGACACCGTTCTTTACGGAGGCTGGTAATCCTGTATTCGAGGAAGCTCGCCTTACGTTGGAATGCAAAGTGGTCTATAAGTCCGAGATCGAGGAGGCTAAGTTTTTAGATCCTAGCGTTTTCCCTCGTTGGTATGATGAGAAGAACGGCAATGCGCATATCGTTTACATTGCCGAGATCGTAAATGCTTGGGAGAAGTAATCTCACCCAAGCAGTTCTTTCATCATTTGCTCCGTATGCGTGAGGAAATATTTAGTGAGCTGGTAATGCTCTGTTTCCTCATACGGGGTGATGTGCGCTCCGGTATCATCGATGGCATAAATGTCCGCGTTCGGATAAGCCATCAAGATCGGGGAGTGCGTGGAGATAATCAGTTGGCAACTGTTATTCACCAGTTCATGGATACGCACCAAAAGGGCCAGCTGCCGTTGTGGGGAGAGTGCGGCTTCCGGCTCGTCTAATATAAATAATGTATTGCGGCTGGCATAATTCAGGAAAGCGCTGAGAAAGCTCTCGCCGTGCGATTGCTCCAATAAACTCCTGCCACCGTAAGCTTTATAGGCGTAGATCTTGCTGTACTTACGTAATTCCAGTTGGGCTTGCCTATCCAATTCGGCCGCATGGTTAAAAAAGGATTCTGCCCGGAAGAAGAAATGCTTTTCCGGTTTTCGGGTTTCGATCAGCTTAATATGCTCGGGTAAGACATTGGCGTAAATCTTGTAGGCCTCGGTTCCGTCATAGAGCATACCCGGTTCTTCCTCATCCCTTTCCTCATATTTACTCATCATCGCTTCCAGCAGGGTAGATTTTCCCGCCCCGTTTTCCCCGACAAGGAAAGTAACCGGCTTGCGGAAAATGAATGATTCCGTGAAACGTACCGCCGGAGCCTTATACGGGTATTTTAGTTCTTCGGGATTGCCGGCTACCAAGTCCGGGCCCAGTAATTTTACTTGCTTCAGATAGATCATACAGAATATGTTTTGTTACAAACATAGTGAAAATATCAATGGAATGAAAGATAATATCGTAATCGTTGTTGTTCGTGCTCCGGAAACTCTTCCAATAGGGATAAATCCTCCCAACCTTGTAATTTCCCTTTTTTCCGGATCATTTTCTCGATGATCCTAGCTTGTTTATAACTGACATATGGGTGACTGGCCAGTTCTTTAGCTGACATTTGGTTGACAAATAGATGACTTATAACTGACGGGTCCACGGAAAACCACGATTTCATCGCTTCATAGCGTTCCTCGTCAATACCATATACTTCTCCTAGCTGTTCCACGGAATAAAATCCTCCTAGTAAGTCCCTGTATTTAATGATCCGCTTGGCAAAAACGCTACCAATTCCCGGAACCATTTTAAGGGCGGTGGTATCAGCCGAGTTTAATTCGACAACCGTTCCTTGCGGCCATTTTTCTGCTTGGGGATAAGAGGGGAAATGGGGCTTTGATTCCCTTCGGATGCGTTTGGATTTCCATTCGGAAGGGATTTTAGTTTCGTTCGAATGGGATTCTTTTTCTTTCCGAATGAAATTTGAAGGTGTTTTATTCGAATAGATCCGTGAGGAATCTTGTTTGATTCCGGTGTTTGCCAATGGGACTGTTTGAAATTGGGAACGGTAGAAATCCGTCCCGATAATTGCGATCCATGCCATCGCTATTAAGGAAAGGAGTAGGGTAAGAGCCTGCCTTTCTCCCTTGGAGAAATAAAGTAAATCACGCCATTTCATAGTCTTATGTTTTGATTTGTGGAACTTCCACCGACAAAGGTAGAAGTTCCGTTTCTATTGACAAGGAATTCTCGGTATTATTTACCGGTAATCCATTTCAAGATCCCTAATTCGTTCAAGAATACGATACCGATGGCGATTGGGGCCACGTATTTCATAAAGAATACGTAAGCGCCGAAAAGACGGAACTTAAGAGTCCCCTCATTGGTCAACTCGGCTTTCAATACTTTTTTATCGACACGTGTACCTACGAAAATACAAGTGAGCATACCTCCCAGCGGTAGCATGATCTTGGCGGTCAAGTAATCCAGCGCGTCGAAAAAGGCCAAGCCTCCGATCGTGAACCCTTTCATCACCCCGAATGAGAGAGAACTGAAAATACCTAAGAAGAATACCCCTAAGGAAACGATCAAAGCCGCTTTCTTGCGTGTCATGTGGAACTCCTCAAGAACGTAGGCCGTAGCTACCTCATGTAAAGAGATCGTGGAAGTCAGTGCCGCCATCGCTAGCAAGATATAAAAAATACAGGACCACAAGCCACTCAGCGGTAATTGCCCAAATACGTTCGGTAACGTGATAAACACGAGTTCCGCACCAGCGGAAGGGGTGATGCCGAAACTGAATACCGCCGGGAATATCATGATACCGGCCAATACGGCGACAAGCGTATTAATGATTGTCACCTGCCAAGCGGTGGCCTGCATATTCGTATCTTTCCCGAAGTAAGAGGAGTAAGTGATCAAGCAGCCCATACCCAAACTCAAAGAGAAGAAAGCCTGTCCTAGTGCGCTCAAGACCACTGAGGAAGTCAATTTGCTAAAGTCTGGCTTGAAAAGGAAAAGCAATCCGGCCTCAGCGTTCGGTAAGGTCACGGAACGTACGCACATGATCAGCAAGATCAAGAATAAAAGCGGCATCATGATCTTAGAGGCCCGCTCGATGCCTTTCTCTACGCCCGAGACAATCACGAAGTGAGTCAACCCGATAAAAGCACCCATCCAAAAGATCGGACGGAAGACATTGGAAGCGAAATCCTGAAAATCGGCCGTATAGTCTATATCCGGCTGTCCATACAAACGGCCACTTAGCGTTTGCCAAACATATTCAAGCGTCCAACCGGAGACGACCGAGTAATAACTTAAGATCAAAAATGCGGCCAAGATACCGTTGTACCCAATCCAGCACCATTTTGTACCGGGAGCCATTTTCTTGAAAGAACCCACCGTATTGCTGCGGGAATGCCGGCCGATGAAAAACTCGGTTATCATTACCGGAATGCCTAGAAATATCATGAAAAGTATGTAGACCAGTAGGAATGCCGCACCTCCATTCGCTCCTAGCATATAAGGAAAGCGCCATACGCTTCCCAGTCCGACGGCGCATCCTACGGTAGCTAGTACTACGCCCAATTTACTACCGAATGTGACTCGATTGTTTGCCATATTATTTATTGTTGCTTTTATGCTTTTAATTGTTACCTATTTTCTTATTTTCGGGAACAAAAGTAATAATTTGAATTAATTTGTTCGTGTAAAGTATAAATAATTTAGTGAAAGGAGTATGAAACGAGGACGTAAGAAAAAGTTAGCAATCTCATTGATGGATTATATGGGAAAACGAAGAGACATGAAACGGCAGTTAAAGAAAGAAGGGACAGCTGAGTTGTATGAGGTGGCCGTAAGGCATTTTTTAAGATTCGTGAAGAACCCGGGGTTCTGTTTGGCTGATTTGAATCGTGCGTTGGTGATAGATTTCATCACGTATCTTCAGGGAAAAGGATTAGCTACTAATACGGTAAATACGTATATCAGTAGTTTGCGGGCGCTTTATAATACGGCTTGCCAAGAGTCGTTGATTCCTGCGTCGTATTATCCGTTTGAGAATTTGAAACTCCGGCGTGCGATGACGGCGAGGCGTGCGATTCCTGCGTCTTTGTTTCAGCAAATTGCTCAGATCAAGGTGGCGGATGACCCGCAAGTGGAATTATCGATAGATCTTTCCCTATTCAGTTTTATGGCTTGCGGGATGCCTTTTGTGGATATAGCGTACTTGACGAGGCAGAATATCCGGGGAAATGAGTTGGTATATCACCGTCATAAGACAGGACGTATGATCCGGTTGGAGATAACCAGTAGTATGTTGCAATTGATCCGGAAATATGCGGATCGGCAGCGAGCGACCGGATCGCCGTATTTGTTCCCGATTCTTCCGCCCGGGAATCCGGACCATTTGAGGTATAAGCGTAGCTTGGCCCGGCATAATGCCCGGCTGAAACGGATTGGGCAAACTTTACGGTTACCGAATCCGTTTACGTCGTATGTTGTTCGCCATAGCTGGGCATCAGAAGCTTTACGTTGCGATATGCCGATGGCCTTGATCAGCCAGGCGTTGGGGCACTCGTCGGAGAAAACGACTCGTTTTTATCTGGAAGAATTGGATATATCACGTTTGGCTCATGCGAACATGAAGGTGATAGGCTCTGTAAATCGGATTCTTGAGAAAAGGATGGATGGTTTGTGAGCTTATTTATGGAATAAGGAGTTTTAGCGTTAAAATAGTAACTTCCTCCCTATTAGTTCACAAAAATACATAATAAATATTTTATTATCACAACTTTTCTGCATTAAAATTGTCAAGTTCTTTTCACCAAATAAGGAATTTAGGGGAAGCTATGTCTTTAAAATGAACCATATTCACCTTTATTGATTCACTCTCTCAACTAAAGAGGAATTTCTATACTCTACAAATTCCTCCTGAATATCAAAAACAAATAATACAATAAGCTCGTTTGGATAGGCCTATATGTAAGCCATTGATTGATAGCTGTATAGAAACACCATAATATTTATTGGATTTCATGTACGTGTTTTCCAAAAAACATGTACGTCTTTTCAGGAAAACATGTACATGTTTTTCTGAAACGTTCCGTGTGGTTTATTGATATACTATATAAACGACAATAAGATGTTGTTTAACGTTTATTCTCCGCTGACGTTTTTGAAACGCTAAACCTTATTCCATAAATAAGTCCACGGGCCATTCTTGCTGTTAGTTGATTTTAGGAAGTTAGGTCTTGAGGGGCAGAAGGGTGAAAAGATATAAGATTAACAACCATAATGAATAAGAAAGAATGAAGAAGACGATTTTCATGCTATTCTTGTTGGCAGTCCCGTTTCTTTCGAGAGCGCAGGGGGTGCCGGTCGAAGGGAAAGGCTCCATGATTGGGATCAAGAGCAATATTCCTTATTGGGCTACTGCCACGTTTAATTTGGGGGCTGAAGTTTATCTCGCCCGTCATTGGACACTTGAGTTGGAGGCAGGCTTGAATCCGTTCAGCGGCAAGAACGATGATGGGAGTTATGGCCGCTCACTGAAGCATTTGCGTCTGCACCCGGAGTTGAGGTATTGGTTTTGCGAGACGTTTAACGGCCATTTCCTCGGCGTGCATACTCCGTACCTATTATATAATGTAGCCGATATCAAATGGCTGGGTACAGAGGGCGAGCGTCACCAGGGATGGGGCGCGGGAGCCGGTATCAGTTATGGATACTCGTGGCTGCTGTCTCGCCATTGGAACTTGGAGGCCACGGTGGGCGTGGGCTATCTGTACTTGAAGTCGGACAAGTATCCCTGCGCGAATTGCGGCCGCAAGCAAGAAGGGATCAAGAAGCATTACTTCGGGCCTACGCAGGCGGCGATCAATCTCATTTACCAATTTTAAATCGATGGAGGACTGAAAAATGAAGAATCTACAAGGATGGATGATACTTGGGATCGCCTGTTTGGCCGGTTGTGTGGGTACTACGATTCCCGTACAGGCGCAGCAGACGGCTACCGCCATCGTCGTGAAGGAGCGGTTGGTGGAGCATGTGGGCGATCGTTTGATAATTGATATGAAACTAGCGTTGGACGAGTTGTCGCTACCGGTCAACCGGAGTTTGGTCTGTACGCCGCTGATCGAGCGGGGCGATAGCGTAAGGGCTTTGCCTCCCGTGATCGTGAACGGGCGTAACCGCCAGATCCAGTACGACCGGTCCGGGCGCGACGCGGCGGCGAACGGGGAGTTTGTCTTACGCCGTTACAATGGGAAGGAGCAGACGTTCGATTACCATGCCTCTATTCCTTTCGCCAAGTGGATGGAGCGTTCGGAGGTGTCGCTGGTAGCCGATTTTTGCGGTTGCGGCTGGGAGGCGTTGAGCAATGACAAGTCGCCGCTTTTCCCGATCCGGATCGCGGAGCCTGTGGTATTGCGGCCGCTTTTGGCCTACGTCACGCCGGAGGCGGAGCGTGTGAAAGAGCGTGTGAAGGAAGGAAGTGCCTTCCTCGACTTCCCGGTGAACCGCACGGAGATATATCCCGAGTATCGCGATAATCCCTCGGAGTTACGCAAGATCCTTGAGACCGTGTCGTCGGTGAAGGAGGATCCTTACGCTACCATCACGGAGGTATATATCAAGGGGTTCGCATCGCCGGAAGGTACCTATAAGCATAACACTTATTTGGCCGAGCATCGCGCCAAGGCGTTGATCGAATATGTGAAGGGCCTTTACCACTTTGAGCAGGCCCGTTTCACGGTGGATTTCGAGCCGGAGGACTGGGCCGGATTGGAGAAACGGGTGGAGAACTCCTCGCTTGCGGACAAGGAGGAGCTGCTGGCCATCATCCGAGCGGACGAACCGAAGGATTACGACCGCCGCGAGGCGAAGCTGAAGGCGTTGAACGGGGGGGCCTCGTATCGGGTGCTCTTGCGTGATATTTATCCCGCCTTGCGCCATTCGGATTATGCGGTGCGCTACACGATCCGCTCGTTTACGGTAGAGGAGGCCCGTGAGCTGATCTATTCGGACCCTAGGCAGTTGAGTCTAAACGAGATGTTCCGGGTGGCGCAGACGATGGAACCGGGTAGCGACGCTTACCGCGAGGTGTTCGAGATTGCCGTGCGCATGTATCCGGACGATCCGGTATCGAACCTGAATGCCGCCTTGACGGCGATCGATGCGGGTCGCTTGGAATCGGCTCGTCGTTATCTGACGAAGACTTCCGATTCCGCGGAGCGTACCTTGGCGGAGGCGGCCATCGCTATGCTGGAGAACCGCTTGGACGAGGCGGAGGCTCTACTGGGTAAGTTGTCCGACGATCCTTCCGTAGCCTCGCAGGTGGAGGAGAACTTGAGGCAGATCGCCGCGAAGCGGGAGGAACTGGCTGATTGATGGCGAGAGTCGTGATCGCAGGATGATAATAATGAGTGTCAAATATAAAAACGGATGAGAAACATGAAAAAGAATTATTTATTAAGTGCGGCCGCCGCTTTCTTGCTGGCGGTTACGGGTTGCTCCGATGATATCGAAAACGGAGGCAATTCCGGTGGTGAGGACGATGGCGGCAAAGTCTATATGACAGTGAACGTCTCCACGGTGTCGAAGGGGGCATTGACGAAGGCGGGAGGAACTCCTTCTAATCCTAATGACGGTGGTGCCGGATGGGGCGAGGACGGCAACGGTTTCTTGGAAGAGTTCGATGGCGCTAATGAGGGTAAGGTGTATGATGTTAATATCTTCTTGGTGAAATATGACGGTAATACATTTGGCACTAACCCCTTGGACTTCTTTAATGATGACGCAAATAAAAATTTAGAGATTGCCGGACAGGGTTGGTATGAATCTAAGACCGGTATTGATCCGAGTGGAGGTGGCGAGCCTAATCATGACAGTGCCGGAAAAGTGACGATGAAGGTGACGATGAATGAGGAGCTGACAGCAGATGGATATGATTATCAAGTCTTTACGGTAGTTAATACCGGAAGTAGAATAGAGGGTATTACTACTTTGGGTGAGTTACGAGACAGAGAAACTTTAAAGGATTTATGGACTGGCACTAATCAGGTTTCGAAAGCGGATCACTTCATTATGTCTACGCACAAGATGAAAGGCGTAGATGGCATAGGGAATTCGCTTGTTCACATTTCCGTGGAAAATACAGATGAGACGAAACCGGCGGCAACAACCGTATTCGTGGAGCGTATGGCCGCACGTATCGACTTGGGATATGCTGCTGTATTAGAGACAGATAAAATACTCGAAAGTTCTCCGGTAAAGAATAAAGGCTCATTCAAATTGACGGGTTACAAGGTCGTGAACCAATGGAAGGGTAACAGCTACGTGTTTAAGCAGGTCTCTCCTAAAGCGGATAAGAACTTTGGCGAAGGGTCAAGTTTAGCGGATGCGATGACTGGAAGTTATACTAAAAAAGGTAATGACTTTAAATATTTGGGTGATGAAGTATGGTCTATGACGGCGCTAAATAATCCGGGTGGCTTTTATAATTATGTGCTGGATCCGTCGATCAGCAAAAAAGAGGTACCTACGGGGGAAGGCAATAATCCTTGGGCTCAATTCAAGGACTCTTATATCAACTATTTTAATCCGGAAAACAAAGACTTAAATAGGGTTGAGAATATGGCTAAGATTCCTGATGCTAATACTGAAGCTTTTTATAAAGGATTGAATGATAGAATATATTACCCCGTCGTGTACACCAAGGAGAACACGTTGGATCGTGAGGCGCAAGTAAATGGTTATTCTACCGGCGTTATTTTCGAGTCTGAGTTTATGCCAGATGGTGATAATTTTAAAGTCAGTTTCTATAATCAAGAAACGGGTTCTATTGAGTCTGTTCCTTTAGATAACAATAAAACATTCCTTTTGGCAGTCCATAAGAACGGTGAGGGTGCGACTGTCCGTTCTGTCTATAAAGATCTTCCGTCTGTTGCCGCTTGCGCATTTAATTTGGAAGAGGGTTCGGATCCTAATTTATTGAAAGGCTTAATTAAAGGCTGGAATGAGGTAACATTACCGAAATTTGCTGATGTACAAAAGGCGATTAATTCCATGTCTGATCAGAACGGATTTGAGATCGCGTTTAAGAAATATCTTAGTGACATGATTAAGGGCGAAACAAACTGGACTGATGGGCTAAAAAAGCGCCTATGCTATTTTGAATTTAGAATTGAACAAAATGAGAAAGACGGTGGTCATCTCCCTGATACCTACACTGATCCGAATAATTTCACCCCAGAGCAGATCGGTAATTTGTACCAATTCTACAACGTTTCCTTATACAAAGGCGGAAAGAGCTATTACAAGTTCTGGATCCGTCATAACGATAACGGGAACGATGGTATGATGGGCGTGATGGAGTTCTGTATCGTGCGTAACAACGTGTACCAATTGTACGTGACGGGTGTGCGTGGCTTAGGTGACCCGCTGCCTTACACGCCGGGTAAGGATACGCCGGACAAACCGGATGAGACGGATGATGTTACCATCGACGTCACCATCTACGTGAAAGATTGGGTGAAACGCACGAACAAAGACATCATTATTTAACCCTACCCCTCCGGGGGATTCCTACGATGGGCATTGTAAGCTCCTTACGATGCCCATCCAAGCCACCTTACGATGCCCATCATAAGAACCTTATAATGGGCATCATGGTTTACCTCCATCCCCGGTAGTACGGGCGGAGGATTACTGTGTATCTTAATAAAATGATTATGAACCGTTTATTTCATACCTGCAAACAGTTGATTGGCGTAGCTGCCTTGTCCGTGGGGCTATACGCTTGCGATTGGATACACGACGACTCGCTGCCGCTTTGCGAGTTCCGGCTGTATTTCAAGTACGACTATAATATGAAATTCGCCGACGCTTTCCAGCATGAGGTAGACTTCGTTACGCTCTTCTTCTGCGACCAAGAAGGGAACCTCCTCTTCCAGCGGCGGATCGAGAAGAGCGAGCTGGACGAGCGGAACTCCATCGCCCTCGACATGGAGCCGGGTACCTATCAGGTAGTCTCTTGGGCCGGGCTGGACAAGGGCAGTTACGCATGGAACGATCCCGCCGAGGCGTCGCGGGCTGTCGAGAGGGCGCAAGACGTCAAGGTACGTACCTTGCGTGAGGACGATACGACACAACCCAACGAGCTGCACCCGCTTTGGCATAGCCTCGATACCTTCACCGTGACGCGCGACATGCCCGAGGAGAAGGTGATCAGCCTCGCCAAGAATACCAACAAGCTACGTGTCGTGCTGCAAAACGTGATGGGGGAGGACATGGACGTGAATAACTTCTCCTTCCGGATCGTGGCCGACAACGGGTATATGGATTACGACAATTCCCTGCTGCAAGATCCCACCATCCACTACCTGCCTTATTATACGGAGAACGTGGAGCTGGGAGCCGACCCGACCCCCGGCGCTACCGTGGGCGGGCAATACGTGGCCGTGGCCGAGATGAACACCATGCGCCTGATGGCGGGTCGCAACTACCGCCTCATCATCCGTCACCACGGATGGGAGAAGGATGTGCTGAACGTGAACCTCAACGATTACCTCCTTCTCACCAAGATGGAGGGGCACCGTATCTCCCCGCAGGAGTATCTGGACCGGCAGGATGAGTACTCGATCATCTTCTTCCTTACGCCGAAGGTATGCCCCGATTGCCCGGATAAGCCTACGCCTCCGGATCCGCCGGGACCGGACAATCCTGACAACCCGGATAATCCTGACAACCCTGACAACCCGGATAATCCCGATGGGCCTGATCCGGAAGACCCTACGATCGTGGGGTACGCCTGCTTCAAGATACAGGTGAAAGACTGGGTGATCCGTATCAACGATGGTATATTGTAAACTGAGATTTATTAAATAGCGCGAATGATGAGACGTTATACCCTATATAACCAATTGATGGCGGTCGCCGCCGGTCTTTGCCTCTGCTGGCTCTGCGTAGCCTGCGGCGAAGACCGGGGGGGCGATCTCCCCAACGATGACCCGAACAGTTGTGTCGTGACCATCACCCTGCGGACTTCCCGCTCGGCACGACCGCCGCAAACGAAAGCCGGCGAGATGATGACGAAGGCGGATTTTTGGGAAGAGGAAGAGGATCAATACGAGCGAGACATCACGGACTGGCTGGTGGTGGCGTATGATGATGAGAACGCTGAATTGGCCGGATATACATCTAGCAATGGTACGTGGACGCCGGGTATCAATAATCCTGATTCTCGTACGGAGGTAGAGATGAAGTTGCCTCTCGGCAAATACTCTTTTTATGCGTTCGCCAATTTGCAGTCGCTGGAAGATGGTACATCGTTGTATCAAAAAATTACCGGGGCACATTCCTTGGCGGAACTGTCGGAGGTGAAGATATTGGACTCGGGAACGAGTATCGATACAAGGAATGAGGAGAAAAAGGGTAAATTCGGAGGCGAGGAAGCGTCTCGAAAGCGCATCCCTATGAGCAGTTACGCCCAAAAGCATACGGTATTGCCCGTTCCGGCAGAGAACAAATTCGAGATTCCCTTGATCCGCATGATCGGTAAGGTGCAAGTGGAGATAACCAATAACTTAGATAAATCCATAACCGTAAACCGATTGGACATCATGAACCTCCGCAAGGGAAGCCTGCCGATCTGGCTCTTGCCTTGGGGAAATGAGAATTATTTGGAGTTTAAGGATGACAAGGACTTGGAAGAGCCTTTGGTTCCATCTTTTCCGAAAGATGCGAATCCTTCTGTAGTAAGTCTAGAGGATCTTTATACTGAATCTATCAAACCCGGTGATAATGAAAAAGAAATACAAGCCAAACCTGTGGACGGCGAGAACGGTAGTAAACGAGCTTATATTCGCTACATTCCTGAAACCAATGCGGCCGTCGGAGAGAACGGCGGTGGCATCCACCTCGGTGTAGAGATCGAAGGCCGCCCTCGTACGGAGCACCTTACGGGCTTCGACTTCGTACGCCGCAATGACCTGCTGGTCATCCCTGTCTTGATAACCAACATCACGACGAAATTGGAAGTAGCCGAGCAACGCCTCCCCATCGGGGTCTACCCGACCGCCTTGGTCTATGGTGAGAAGACGGGCGTGCAGATACTGACGCCTGTTGAGCATACCCTGCAAGCCGCCGGTGACTTGTCGATCCGTTTCGAGATATCTAGGATAGAAGGCGTGACAGGAGATTTCACGATCAAAGGTCTCCCGCAGGATGAAACAGTCCCGGAAACGGTGAAATTTAGTTCGATCCAAGTGAAAGATGATGATAAGCACCTTATTACGGCCGTAAATGGAGAGGATTGTGACAAGAAACAGCGTTTCTACCTTCCCGAGGCTTCGGTCAAGGAAGGAAAGAAAGGCTCCTTCACGATCCATACCCAAGAACTGGGTGGAAAAGCGGAGGCCACGGTCATCCTCACGCTCATTATAAACTATTACGTGGATCAGGAGAAGCAAGAGATGCAAATCCCTTATACCATCAAGATAAGAAATTACAAACAATAACCATAATATAGTAACTAAAACTAAGAAAGGAGGACCCGACGGATGAAACCATCAATCAACCTACGATATAAATCCTTGTTATTAACTTGCTTGTTGATCTTGTCTGTTAGTGCGGTTGCGCCGGCGCAGATTACAAAAATAGAATATAAATTTGGCAAACGTCAAGTTGTTTCGGAGCGTGTGGATACGGTGTATTTTCAGAAAGGCAAAGAGAAACAGTTGTTTATACCCGAGCTGAGAAACAATGATGGAAGTACTGATCAAAATTATCGTTGGTATGTCCGTTGGTATCGATTTGATGAAAATGGGAATTTGACTAGCAAGGGTATAACAGGAAAAGATATAAATCCTATGACGGATGGTTCTTATGTAGATGGAGGTTCATTAAGTAATCAGCTTTATAGGACATCATTACGAAAGATTGATACTTCTCTGTTTTGGTATAAAGGATTTTTTAATAAAGATGCTGGTAATTATGCTACAGGAGCTTCTACTGTCGTATATGATATGGATGTAGTGGCAGAGGATAGTGTTTTTTGCGATGTGAGCTTGAATGCGGATGATTATAAAATAAGCGCAGATGGTAGAACATTTACCGAACCTGAACTTTCAGTACGTTATAAGTTTATAATTCGGCCTGCATCTGAAATTGCGGAACGGATTAAAACTTCCGGTGCTAATATCCTTGATAAACCTTTTATCGAAGAAAATTTGTATGTTTCAGAGGATGCGAGAAATGTCAATGTGCAAATAGGTATGACCGCTAATAACTATGCCTGGTATACAGACGGAGAGCTCATTGTGGGGGAGAAGTATAAATATGCTATAGATGGGACTGTAAAAGAGTTGAATCGTTGGAAAACAATGGTAGACAGTTTATCTTTTACTAAAGATACTACGAAGTTGACGATTTGGGCGGTTGATTCATTAGAGAATCAGAGTCCCTTGATTTATCGGTATAATATTATTAAGCAGAAGGGTGCCGGTTTTATGTTGGAAAAAGATCCGGAAAGGTCGAAGTATCCAGCGCGAAATCCGGACGATAATCAGGAACTTTATGAGTTGATAGGTTATATAAACTTCGACCGAAAAGATTCGATAACGATTGAAGAGTTAAAGGCCGAACCTCTGAGAAATATATCAAATATTGGTTTCCCTACTGAAGAAAACACTGCAGGATATTGGTTAGAGCGGGACATGACAGGTTATGCGCCTTATAATTATAAAATACAAAAAGCATATGGTAAATGGGGGGGGGATCCTCGTTTTCAAACACTTCAAAACCAATATGGATTGTTCCGTACAGCAAATGTTAAAGGTATATCCAAACAGAAAGAAGTCTTCTATGATGACCGACAAAATTTTTGGTTTTTTGCTAATAGTGGTGTGGATAAAGAAGTATATGATCGAACCTATTATAATACAAAAGGTAAAAAATTAGGATATTTCTATTATGTGGATGCTGCGAACTTGCCGGGACGTTTGGTTAAAATCCCGTTAGATCAGGGAACTATCTGTGCGAATACGGGACTTTTAGTGAACTTTTGGGTGAATGATATGACAGATAAAGGTACAGCGAATCTTCCTCCTAATATTAATCTGTTTTTTATTGGGAGAAAGGAGGATGGTAAAGAGGATATTTTGCATCGCTTTACTTCCGGTGATGCGATAGATGGAGATGACTGTCTCGGTGAATGGCAACAGTTAGTTTATACTTTCTCTTTAGTACAAAATATTAGTGTATATAAAGAGTTTTATCTGGAGGTACAAAACAACACAATCCATGCTAACGGCGCGGATTACGCTATCGACGGCTTGCGTATCTACCGTACCAAGCCCAAGATCGACGTAAAGCGAGTAGACGTGTGCTCTTCTGCCAACTTGACCGTTACCACGGATTACGAACTTCTGCTCAAGAATATGGGTTGGAGCATTAATCCGGATGTATTGTCCGATCTGAATATGGGGAATAAAATAACGGAAGATTCAAAGCATATATGGAAATACCGCTATGGTTTGATGGGTGGAGATCCAAAGGAAAGGGAAAGTCATCTTAATCCTACGATCGGCAACGTTTATATTGGAGCTACCGATAAAAGGGAAACCGGAGCTATAGATAAACCATACGATTGGATTACATTGAATACGGATTTGAAGGACTATAAGAATGAGAACTATAACAACCGAAGCAAAGTGTATCGTATTATCGTTCCGACTAAAGATGGGTTAAAGCATCAAGGATTTGAGGATCTGACAAATTATGAAACTGCGATGCGACGACAAATTGTCGTAAGCCTGCGTATGATCAATGATTTCTTATATGATGCAGCTGAGCAAGGAGTTTGGGATAAGGACATAGAAGAGGGTGCCCAAAAAACAAATGGGGATCCGTTCCCGAAAGATGAGTATATCGCATATTTGAAACAAAATTTAGGAAAGCTTTGTGGTAAATCAGACTCAGAATGGGACTATAACATTCCTGATCCGCAAACAATAGGGGACCAGATAGATAGAATAATGAATGGATATGACGATATATACGAAGAACTGATACGAGCCGTTTGTTCGGTAATGGGTATTTCTCGTCCTCGTGTGCCTTGGTGGGATGGGGAAGATTCAAACATCATCCATTTAAGTGCCATTGATGTGGACAAGACTGAGTTGAGATATAAAGGTGAGAGACCTTACGGAAGCGGGACGAAGGTAGAGCCTGCCTCCGGTAAGTATGATGTGGTAATCTTTAGTGCGACCGCGACAGTTACTAGCGATAAAGTCGTGGATTTCCCGAATGCCTATGCGGGAAGTAGTTTCCAAGATCCTTGCTTGCTGACCACCCCTTTCACCGTACTCCCTTCCTTCACGGTCGTAGCGAATACCAAAAGTGATTTGCCGGAGGGCATGATTGCTTGCGAGGGACGGATCAGTCAGATTGAGGAAGCGACCGTATGGGTTGAAGAGTTAGATGATAACCAAAATCCGACAGGGGAACTGAATAAGTTTAAAGAGATAGAAGCTTTCAAGGATTATTCATATACGTTCGATTGGTTCTTGGGCGACTCGCTGGAATTTGCGTCGTTCAATGAGAGGTATGGGGGATCATTAGATGGGATATTGAGGTCTTATAGAGATCAACTTCTTGATGACAAGAAAGCCTTGTCTTTCCCGGCGGAAGCTTTGATTGAGTATTGTGAAGACAAATATACGGATCAGCGTTTAATTAAGGAATTGAAGACATTGCTCTTAGGTGATGTGGACACAGAGCCAAAATTAGTGATTGGCGGGAAGTTTGGATATGCGGAATTCCGTTGGGTAAAAAAAGTGGTAGCGATTCCTTATCTGCCAGAGAAAATTATTGAAGGCAATCGACGCGAGTGGCTTTTCTGCGAACAACCTCAGGAAAAAACATTGGAAGCCGCTCCCGCCCCGACATTGTTAGCCGGCTTTCCGGATGTGGAGTACCCGAAAGATATGGAGCATTATCCCAATGTGCCCCTGCGTATCGGCTTGCCGAATATCGTGGAGGGAAGCATAACCAATATTCCTATTCAAGGAAGAGGCTTGACAATGGGTATGGAAGGATCTGACCAATTGGGTAAACCTAACGGTAACGCTACGACTATATTCTTGCGGCAAGGACAGACTTATATAGAGGTAGGTAATTTGACGGCTTTGTCTGCGAAAGCTGAAACTGAAACTGATAATGGCGGCGGGTTATTCTCGATGACCTTTGAGGAGGGTGCCTATGAAAAATTCGCTGAAGGCCAAATCTATTCACTTTATATTCCATTCGGTGAATATAAGAACGGAACTTTCGTAGAAGGCTCTTGCGAGGGATATGCTACCTTACTTATCAAGATCGTACCGGAATACTTGACGTGGAAAGGCCCGAATGCCGAAGTATGGTATAATGACGGAAACTGGCATCAGTCTACGAAAGGGGAATTGTATATAGATCCAAACGGAACAAACAGTGCGGATGCCAACGGCAATGATGCAGACTTGACCGCCGCCTTCGCCCCGCTTCATTTCACCCGTCTCACGATCCCGGAAGGGCAGACGCTGGAATTGGAAGGCTTGAAGACGAAAGATCATTTGTTACAGATTCCCGAAGCGAACTCATCAAAGGCTACCAAGTATATCCAATATGATATGGCGGTAGACAAAGACGGAGATAGTACGATCGTAACCCCGTACTATATAAATAAGGTAAAGGCCATCTATTTCAAACCCGAGGCGCAGTTACGCCGTCAGCAATTCCTGACGTACGACACCGCCCGTGTGGAATTCGAGATGACACCTGATGCGAAGTATTGGATGGGATCGCCTTTGCAAAGTGTATTCGCCGGTGATATGTATACCGTAAAGAACACGGGCCGACAGAATACCTACGCCTTCGCTGATATCAAATACAACACGGTCAACAACGACCGCCAAGCCCCTGCCTTCTACCAGAAAGCCTGGGACAAGGCGATCACGATGTACGTGCCGAAGAGTGAGGTCGATCCGGTAGATCCGAATCTTAATAAGAATCCCAATCTGATTTTGGGGAACGATGAATTAGACAAGAAGAATTACGAGATAGTCCAATCCAATTGGAGCCGTGAATACAATGATGTGAACGTCCCCTACGCTTTGGGAAAGGGATTCTATGCCAGCGTAGAAAAGAAGAATGCGACCGGCTTGGGCGAGAAAGTATTGGTACGCTTACCGAAAGCGGATACGGGGTACAAATACGAGCCATTGACAAAAGCCATGACCAAAGCCCCGACTTTAGCGGAACGGATCAATGCCGGCAAGCTGGCGGATAACGAGCCTATCGAGGTGGTATTGACAGATGCGAATGGAACGGAAGAATGGTGGAATACGGATAATGGAACCGTCCGTGTCATTGCTGATGGCGACGGTAAGCACTTCCTGCTGGGTAATCCGTATATGTATCCGTTGGATATCGCTCGTTTCTTGAAAGGGAATGAGACTATCTTAGCGCAAAAATATTGGACATTGGATACGAAGATTGGAGAGGGTCTTGTTGTCGGTACGCCTGATGTGGCATGGGAAAATGGAGATACTGATGCTACTTCCGGAGCCGTTATCGCCCCCATGCAGGCCTTCTTTGTAGAGCTGAAAGATGCGGCCAAAACGAAAGCGGAAGGTACGACAACCGGTGCCGATCTGAAGGTCGTTCATTTCGATCCCTCCATGATGCAAGGAGAGCCGGAGAAGGTCTCTTCTTCCTTGCGTACCGCTACGGCCAAGAACCCGGTCTTGAGGCTGACAGCGGAGCGAGATGCATATCGCAGCACGGCCTTGCTGACGCGGCAGGATGATGCTACGAACAGCTATGAGGCAGATAAGGATGCCGTAATCTTGCTGGATACGGAACTGGAGGAGATCCCGCAGGTGTACACTATCGCCGGGACTCGTGCCGTGGGTGTGAACGTAGTACGACGGATCGACCAAGTGCCCCTTGGCGTATATGCCGGCGAGGGTAAGGGCGAGGTTACACTGACGATAGAGGGTATCGGCGATTGGGCGGAGACGCTTTACCTGTACGATGCCGTGACCCGTAAAAGTACGGAGCTGTCGGACAATACGTATACCTTGCGTTTGGACGGTAGCAGCCATGGACGTTACTTCCTAAGCGCGGGCTCGCCTACCGGTAATGAGGGGGTAGACAACGTAGAATCTATCTCTGTCTATTCCGCCGTATCGGGTAGGGTAGTGGCCAGTGCTAGCGAGGCGTTGAAGCGGATACAGGTGTTTACGCCGATGGGTCGTTTGGTACGTACTTTATATCCCGCTCGTCCGACTTATACGTTCGATCTCCCGGCAGGCATCTACATCATCCGTGCGGAGATCGCCCACGACCAGAAGACGGTGAAGCTGCGGGTTCAATAAGCAGCTTCTACCACTCCATCTCTAATATGGATTACACGGTCTGTATTTGTAGCCAGTTGTTCGTCATGCGTCACGATGACGAACGTCTGGTTCATCTGGTCCCTCAATTCAAAAAAGAGTGCGTGCAACTCTTCCTTGTTCTTGGTATCGAGGCTTCCGGAAGGTTCGTCGGCGAGGATAACCGCCGGGTTATTGATAAGCGCACGGGCTACCGCTACCCGTTGCTTTTCTCCACCGGATAGCTCGGCGGGCTTGTGTGCCATACGATCGGAGAGTTTCAGGAAGTCCAGCATCTCTTTCGCTCGCTTTTCGGCCGCCGCCGATTTCTCCTTGGCGATCAGTGCCGGGATCATCACGTTTTCCAAGGCCGTGAACTCCGGCAGTAATTGATGGAACTGGAAGACGAAGCCGATATTCCGGTTGCGGAAAGCCGCCAGTTCCTTATCGCCCAATCGTCTTGTCTCCGTGCCATTGATAACCAGTCGCCCACTATCCGGTGCGTCGAGCGTGCCGATGATTTGCAACAAAGTTGTCTTACCCGCCCCGCTGGGGCCTACGATAGCGACAACCTCGCCCTTGTTTATCGTGAGGTCGATGCCTTTCAATACTTGTAAGGCACCGAAACTTTTCGTTATTCCTTCGGTTTGTATCATATCAAGTTTCTTAGGACGTGCGAGGCAAGGAAACAACCGAACGTAGCCGGCATATAAGAGACCGTTCCCGTGGTCGTACGTTTACATGTTTCGTTTTCAACTTCGATCACGGCGTCCGGATCGGCGAACTCGGTGGAAAATACGACGGGAATCCCCTTGCTTACGCCTAGAGGACGCAACCGTTTCCGTACCGCTTTTGCGAGGGCGCAATTGATTGTCTTGGAGATATCCGCAATCCGTACCAAGGACGGGTCTACCTTAGCGCCCGCCCCCATGGAGGACACGATGGGGATCTTATGGATATATGCTTGGTACATCAGGTATACCTTGGGACTTAGGGAATCGATGGCATCTACCACGAAATCGAGAGGGGCCGATAGGAGTACCTCCTCCGTCCGCTCGTCTCGCAGGAATTCATTTAGGACGGTTAGTTGCAACTGGGGATTGATATCGAGCAAACGCTTGGCTACGACCTCGGCTTTCGGCATCCCTAGGGTGGAATGAAGGGCGGGCAATTGGCGGTTGATATTACTTTCGTTTACCGTATCGGCGTCTATGATTGTCATCTTTCCTACTCCGGCCCGGCAAATCTGCTCGGCGGCATAAGCTCCCACACCTCCTAGGCCAACTACCAATACATGGCTACGGGATAAGCGTTCCATACGCTCCGCTCCGAACAAAAGTTCCGTCCGTGTATTCCAATTGTGATTCATTTATATACTTTTGAGGACAAAAGTAATCAATTGTTCCGGTTCCTCCAATACTTGCTTTTATCCGAAAGCTTTGTGTCTTGTTACTGCACGGGCGTTGCAGTATTACTGCATCAGCCTTGCAGTACTACTGCAACCCGGGTTGCAGTGGATGAGTTACGTCAGATGGGTTGAATATGAAAGACCGATCCTCCGTCGGAGGCCAGCGGAAGGGTGATTTTATCCCTGTAGGTGATCTCCTCAACCTCTTTTACGAGTTTGTTCGAGTCTATATTCGTATCTTCAGCATCTTTATAGATCGTTATCTTATATTTCTTGTCCTTATCCAAGAACTTGAGGTCTACATCGATACTGCGTGCTTGGCTGTTATTGATCGTACCGACAAACCAATCCTCTCCCTTTTTGCGGGCGATCGTTACGTATTCATTGACGGAAGCGTTCGGAACGACTGTTTGGTCCCAAGTTGTAGGCACGGCTTTTAGGAACTCGAATCCCGGTTGTCCCTCGTAAGCCTCCGGCGTATCGCAAATCATGCCGAGATAGCTCTCTAATACCACGTACATCGCTAACATATGGCAACGGGTACTCATTACGTAAGGGTTACGTTCTTGGTTCTTGAACTTATCCCTTGGCAAAGAGCGGAAACCTCCTAAATGATAATCAGTCGCTCCCGCTAATAAACGGGTAAAAGGCATATGGATGTCATGATCCGCATCGGTATCCTTATCCCATTTGCAATGCTCGTAATTAAGCGTGCCTTCGCGGGTGAACTCATTGGGATAGGTACGGTTTAATCCAGACGGCTTGCAAGCTCCATGGAATTGCACGAATAGATGATGCTTGGCCGCCTTCGCCAAGAACTCTTCTTGGATGCGGATCATCTCTTGATCGTCTCGATCCATGAAATCGATCATCATGCCGGCGATTCCCCATTTCTCGAATTGGGCGAAAGCCTCGTCTATCTTCGCGTACAGAGGTTTCCAGTTGGTCCATAAATGGATACGTACGCCTTGGCTCTTGGCGTAATCGCAAATCTCCTGCATATTGAGGCTCGGAACGACTTTCAAGATGTCCGCTTTCGGGCCCGGAGAACCGAATCCGGCTCCATCCTCGTCATACCAAGCTTGCTCGGCGTTCCCGTAGATCGAGTGATAATCCAATCCGTTACGGGCTACGAAATCAATGTAATATTTATTCGTGGGGAAATTGTTTCCGCCAAGGAAAGTCGTATCCGGAACAACATTTCCGTTCCACCACGTAAAAGTAGTCTTACCCGGCTTAATCCAAGACGTATCCTCTATCTTACAAGGCTCATTGAGATTCGTAAGGATATTGGACGCTATCAAGGAACCGATTTGATCGCTGATCATCAAGACCCGCCAAGGGGATTGATGGGGTAGGGATGCCTCTACCTTGATACGCTCTTGTCCCAGTTTAGGTGATAGTTTCCCGAGAAGAGCCCCGTTTTCTTTCCATAGGTACATACCGGCGTAATCACGAACCGCCGCCTCGGTAATCGCCATATAAACATGGTTCGGGAAAGAGAATAGGGCGGGCATATCCATCAATCGTTTATTATCCATGTCGGCATAATCTGTGACCGTATATTTACCTTCGTGGGAACTTTGGTAGTTGGGGAGGAATAAAGTGGTTACGTTCGGGTTACTTTGTAGGTTGAAGGTGGTTCCCTCGTCATACATGATATACGAATCCCATCCTTTTTGCTTAGGAAACTCATAGCGGAAGGCGATACCGTCATCGAAAGCCCTTACGACCAGATTAATCTTGCGGAAAGGTTGAACGGTTTCCTCTAGCGGGATGATTACCTCTTTGGAAAGGCTATGTATATGTTTCGCCTTACCGACGATCAATTCGTAGGTCTCTTCCTTCGTGCTGAACACGGGTTTGTTGATCTTTACATTTTCCCCGAACGCCCCATTATCGAAAGTCAACGTTAGCGGAGAGTCTTGGATCAGGGTTTGTTTATTAAACGCTACGCTGTATACCGGGCTATTCTTATCTAAAACCAAGGAGAACTTGATCTTTCCGTTTGGAGAAGACAACCGTACGCTTTTATTTGCGTATAAAGAGTGAGCGCAAAGTATAAAAAATGTCAGAATGAGGTAGATTGATTCTTTTTTCATGGATGATAATTTTAATAGCCCAAAGATATACATATTTATTTTGTACTCAAATGGAAAGTCACTAGCAAAGCCTTATGGTCTGTTGGCCATGTGCCTACAGGAGCGATAAAAGAGTCTTGGCTGTCGGGATCCTTCTCTGTGCGTTTGCCATAGACCACGGAGCCTTCCGGCCCCACTATTGTCGCTCCTTTCAGAGAGATTGACTCGTCAGGTGAATAGTAAATGAAGTCTATTCTATCTCTGTCATCCGCCTTTGGTGCCCAAGCCAGTTTGCTTACCTCCACGTGTGGGTTATTTGCTGGATAGGTAAAGCCCGGATGAGTCACAGGATTAGGATAGACCTCGCGAAAGGCGTCTTTATAGCCTGCCTCTTGAAGCATCAGCGAGCAATCCCAATTAACTACCGTGCCGCGATGGTCGCGCATATTCTTCGTGTCTACTTGCCAGTCAAGATGTGAAGGCTCGTTAAAGTCGCCTCCGATAATTACAAGGCAACCGTTGTCACGCTCTTTCTTCGCATCGTTGATTATGGTTTGTACCTCCTCATCCCTTTGCGAAGCTCTGCCTTGTTTAAGGATCGAATCAATGTCCGTCACAGGTTGTTCCATTTCTTCCCAAGTGCTACCGTTATAACCACGCGGTAAGTAACATGAATATTCGGTGTAGTCGAGATGCGCTGAGTATAGAGCGATCTTCTTACCGTCTATGTTTATGTTAGCTTTTATAACAGAGCCGTGGTCGTTCTTTATCGGGAAGACCACCTCTTGCGATTGAATCTGGTACTTGGAAATGATACCTGTGCTTACGCTCTCGTTACCATAGTACTTAGCTCCACGTTTCTCCAGTTCCTCGCAAAGGTACTTTATGAAGCATACATCATTGTAGTTGCGTACTTCACTGAAAGTAACAAGGTCTGGATTGACCGCAAGTATGTTATCAACGATACCCTGAAAGCCATTCTCGACAGGTGTTGCCTCGTTCCAGATATTGAACTGTAAGACTTTTAGCTCTTTACCTGATTGACAGGCGGTCATAAGAACCGCCGCCATCAGCAAATATAATAGATGTCTTTTCATGCCTTATTCACTTCAATAACCACATTACCTCGTTAGGGGTATCAGCTCCACCGAATTGTCTAGCCAATGCCTCTTCGATATTCTCACGATTACGGGAGTATTCATCGTCAGGATACATCCAACGAAGTGGCAACTGGGTCTTGACCTCGTTCATGTTAGTCTCCGGATCGATAGGAATACGTGGGAAACCTGTACGGCGGTAGTCGAAGTAGTTGGTATAGCCAAGTTGAGCGAAAGAACCAAGCATCTTCTGATTCATGATCTGCTCCAATCCGTTAGCTGGATTGAACTTTGCCTTACCTGCCAGATAGTCGTTGATGTAAGCGTCATCGATTACTACGCCATGATTGTAAGCCTCCGGCGTGTTCTCTGCCGTAAACTTCATGGTGGCTCTTACGCCATTTTCATAGTGTTCCTTCGCTGAGGCAGGAGTCTTCCAGCCGCGAAGGGCCGCTTCCGCAAGGATGAACTGAATCTCGGAGTAAGCTATAAACTTAACCGGTTCGCCTTGTGGCACACGGTGATAGCGAGCGTTGAGCAATGAGTGCAAGCCCTCGGTGAACTCAGCCTGTACCGCTCCGAAGTCTAATAGCGGGTTAACACCGCTGTAAGCCTCATAAGAATCAGGAGCCAAGGCAGACTTGGAAGGAGCCGGCTCACAGTAGTAAAACAAACGGCGGTCGTTCAAGTCCTTCAACATATCAACCAAGAACGATGACATAACAGGATATGTCCAGAAGTTCTGTATCTCGTAGTAGAACGGATACCACTGTGCGCTCTTCGCCGCGTCGTACACACGTTGATAAGATTCGCCCTCATTGCGCATCAATGGCTCAGCTGCTACCTGCTCAAACAGGTTGCGAACATTGATACTTCCAACGGTAGCCTTCTTGCTCAGAGAATTCAACACGCGAAGCGTGAAGCTGTTAACGTTGCGTTTCCATAACTCCGTGTCACCGTTATAAACCGGATCACCCTTGAATGCCTCCGCGTTTCCAAATAGTGAAGAAGCCTCACGAAGCTCGTTAAGTATCTCTACGAATACCTCTTCCTGAGTGTTATACTTAGGTGAAAGGATACCCTCGCTTTCTCCCTTTCCGGCCTCTGAACATGGGATGTCTCCCATAGTCATTGTCATATCATACAAAGCGTATGAACGGATGAACTTCTCAAGGGCCCGATAACCGTTCTTTTGTCCTTCAGACATATCCTCGTTAGCTTCAGCCAGAGCGACCATCTTGCCCGCGTCTGTCAGATAAGCGTACTGGCTAAAGCTTCCGCGCTCAAACTTGTTGTACAAATACCACTCGATATGCTCGGTACAAGAGGACGTCTTCATGATCCAAGAAGGACGGAAGAAGTACTTATTGTCCTCTGGCTTGGTAGTATTTAATATAAGATTAGTCGCCAAGAAATCGGGTACAACTGTTGTTGCCGCATCCGGGTTTGTATTGACCTCTTCGAAGTCACCGCATGAGACCAACATGGCAGACATCATAATTGTTGATAATATCTTTCTCATAATTGTTCTTTCCTTATTACAGAGTTAAATTCACATTAAAACCAATGTATCTTGGAGTTGGAGTGTTCAAGTTTTCCTTGTTACGGTCTGGGTCGGAGTACTTGAAGTCCTTAGTCCACATAAACAAGTTGTTAGCAACAACTCCCACTTTGACATTTTTCATCAATATCTTCTGAGCTACAGTTGAAGGCAATGTATAGTTCAATGCCACCTCTCTTAACTTGATGAATGAACCGTCAAGGATGTTCTGCTTTGCGTTGTGATCCCATGGGTTCTCATTGTATGCCTGGGTGTAGCTCTGATAGGATGTGGGAACATCATTCGGAGCAAACTCACGAGTATCCTCTAGCACTTTGCCGAACGGGTCATAAGTAACAGAACCGCTAACAACCTTGACACCTTGACCAATGTAATTCTGTTTACCTTCTACTACCTCGGCATAACGCCACTGGTTATCGCTGTCTGGGTGCGCGCCGGAGTGCCACATGGCTTGCTCTGTCCAAGAGAACATATGTCCACCGATACGTCCGTCCAAAGAGATAGATAAATCGAAGTTCTTATACTTAAAATTATTTACCCATCCAAGGAGGCACTTAGGGTCTTTATAACCTAGTATGGACTCATGCTTATTCTTCACCGGCAAACCTGCTTGGTGAACGATATTACCATTATTGTCACGTTCCCAGTCTGTGAAGAAGTACTTATCGTAACGTTCACCTACACCAATACGTGGGTCTTTAGAGCTATAAGTAGGATCTAGTTTATTGTAATACCAGTGCCAATAAGAGATATTGAATGAGCTGTTCCACTCGAAGTTTTTATTTACGATAGGCTTACCGGAGATTGTCCACTCCATACCTTTTTGCTTAAGCTCCTCTCCTGTATTGGTGATGATAAGCTTAGCCCCTGAAGCCTCTGAGATTTTAGCCTCAATCAAGCGATCTGAACGCAAGCGAGTGAAGTATGTGTAGTCAATGCTCAATCTGTTATTGAAGAAACGGAAATCAGTACCAAACTCCCAAGAAGTCTCAGTCTCTGGCTTAACATTAGGGTCACGAAGCTTGGTTGGATATGATGCTGTTGACAATCCATTCCAAACGTCAGTCTTTACATCAAAGATGTTATTAATCTCGTAAACGTCAAGATCCTTTTTTGCGACTGTCCATGATCCGCGAAGCTTCCAAAAGTCAAGGAATGACTCAAAAGGATTATAGAAAGAAGTGGGGATTATACTGGTTGAAACAGATGGATAGAAATAGGATCTTGAATCAGAAGGAAGTGTAGATGACCAGTCGTTACGTCCTGTTACATCAACATATACTCCGTTCTTCCAAGAAAGACCAATTTTTCCGTATACACTATACAATGCTTTCTCTTTAATCCACTTGTCAACACTTGGACGCTCAACAGATGCGTTCAATGAGTAGAAACCGGGTACAGACAAACCTCCGCGTGTCTCACCACTCATAAATGTGTCCTTATACCAATAAGAAGAAAGACCTGCGATCGCATCGATACCAAAGTCCTTCCATGTCCAATTTCCATTGACAATCAAATCGTTGTTGAAGCTGGATCCTAACTTATCGCTGTGGTAATAGTAACCACGCTTGTAACCACTATCACCGACAGGGCGACACCTGTTATTATCTTGGCTATAGTTGTCGAAACCAGAACGCAACGTGACGTTAAGGTTTTTCATGATCTCATAGTTTAGATTAGCGCTGGCTGTAAATTTGTTGTTATCACGCTCATCAATACATTCGTTCATGATATACCAAGGATTATCATACCATGCACTGAAGCCCCAGTTCTGTTGTTGGTCTTTTACCTTCCAATAGTTCTTGAAGTCACGGATATCATACTCTGTACCACCCCAGATAAGCATATTATAGAAAATGTTACCACCACCATAGTCTGCCTTTGGCATGTTAGGAGCATAGTCTTTCTTATAAGACATACTAGCGTCTAGCTTAAACTTGTTGTAAGTGATGTTACCACCTGCGTTGATGATATACTTATCAAGCGAAGAGTTTGGATATTGACCATTCTGATGTACCTGAGTTGCTGATACACGGAAACCACCTAACTCGCCTGATTGAGAGATATTGATATTGGTATTAGTTACCAATGTTGGACGGATAAAGTTCTTGATGTTATCCTTACCTTTTGAAATAAGTGGCATAACCTTATATTCCATTGAGATTGGATCCCACTGTTCTACCTCATGACCATCCATGTAATCACCCCAAACATAACCACTGCTGTACTCCATACGGCCATAGTTACCTGTACTGTATGAGGCCTGCGCTTCCGGCATACGTAAGAAGCCTGCGCTAAACATGGTACTGTTTGATACATTTACTGTCAATGACCCCGGCTTGCCGCTCTTCTTTGTTGTTACCATGATGGCGCCCGCACGTCCACGAACACCATACAAGGCAGATGCTGTTGCACCTTTTAAGACGTCGATGCTCTCAATGTCATCCGCACTTATATCGCTTAATGACATGTTACCGTAAGCGACACCATCAATCACCAACAAGGGGTTTTCACCTCTCAACTTAAGCTCTGGTGCCTCTGACAACTCGGAACTATTATTGATTTGCAAACCTGCGACCTTACCAGTAAGGCTGGATGCAACATCTGTTGTCTTTACTGCTGTAAGTTCTTCGCCTCCGACCTTCTGAACGGAGTAACCAAGGGCTTTCTCCTCACGTTTGATACCCAATGCCGTGACAACGACCTCATCAAGTTTTTGTGTGTCTTCCATCAACTTGATGTTGTAAGTACTGTTGCTGTTAATCGCAATCTCTTTCTGGACGTATCCAATATAAGATATGACCAATGTTGATTTCTCTGGTACCTCCAATACGAAGTCACCGTCTAGTCCTGTGATGGTACCGTTTGTTGTGCCTTTTACCACAACATTTACACCAATAATCGGCTCACCGTTTTGATCGGTAATCACACCCGAAATCTTCTTTACTGACTGCTGAACTGAAGGTGTACCCGCTAGAGTATGCACATCTACTGGCAAAGCTGCTCCAACGTTACTCTCAGCAAAGGCACTGCCCATGCCAAGTGAACCCATCAGAAGTATGGTTGCAAGTCTAGTTCTCCATGATAGAGCGTCACGGTACTTAAGAAATTCCGTTTCTTTCATGTTTAATTAGAGTTTTATTGTTAAACTGTTATTTGCATAATGAATAATATGTTACCGTGACTTATCGATAACATATTACTCCTTAATTCCGTAGCTGATTAATTTTAAAAATCTAATCGTCTGTGAACAAATGGGATAATAAGTATTGTTCTTTTATTAGATCTATTTGGAACTGTTATTTACCTGTTTCAATAATTCCTTAAGGCTGACGGTCTCATTCTTGACCAATGGTTTTGCCCAATAGGAAATACTCAAGATATAGCCCAGCGTGATAAATAGGAAAAACATGGAATAGCGCAACCCGATCAGATCTCCAAGTCCCCCAATGATAAACGGAATCAATGCCCCACCGAAAATACCCGTACACAGGATACCGGAAAAAGCCCCATGATGCTTATCCACGGAGTTAAGGGCTAAGGCGAATATCACCGAAAACATGATCGAGATCGAGAAGCCGCAACAAGCGAAAGCGATAATCGCTACTTGCGTAGGACCGAAGAGCGCTATCGCTAAATTAAGGATCGCTATCATCGAGAAGATACGTAACATCAGCTTTGAGTCGATTAACTTAACGATCACCAATCCCAACAAGCAGCCGATGGACATCAATCCCCAGAACCAAGCAACCGTAGTAGCCCCGGCTCCTTCCGGGCTGACCCCATGATACATATTCAAGAAAAGGCTCATCCAATTCGCCAATCCTTGCTCGGTTCCCACATAAGCGATAATCCCTAAGAAATAGAATATAACTTGTTTTTGCCTGACCAATTCCTTATAATTCTGTACCGTTCCCGCCTTCTCATCTTCCTTTAATTCTACTTTCGGGAATTTGACATAAGAGATAACCACTAACATGATGACAAAAACAATCGTAAAGATAAAATAGAGCGAGCTCCAAGGTAAGCTCTCCGGCGTTATCCCTTTGAGGAAACGGATGAAGAAGTCGTTTGCCGAATCCTCACCGGTTAATTTCCGCATAAGTCCGGCCAAGACGAACGGGCTCATGAAAGAAGCGGCCCCGAATACGATCTGGGCCAATACCTGATTAAAGGCATATTTTTTCTCTCCACCCGCCTCACGCATCAAAGGCAATATGATCACCTGTAGCATCGCCATGCCCAGACCGATAGCGAAAAGGGAAGTTAATACGATAGGGTAGGTCGGGAATATGACGAAAAGCCCCGCACCCAAAAACGCCAGACTGAAAGCGATCAATAAGGAAATCTTTCCCCCGAAACGCTCGATGATCATTCCTGCCGGGATCGACATGATGCCATATGCCAAGAAAAACGAGAACGGTAAGAATGCGGCCAATGTCAGGCTCAGCCCAAAACTATCGATAATCATCGGTAGCATAGGGCCTAATATATTGGTAACAAAAGAAATGACAAACCAAATACACAAGATGAGGAGTACGATCCAATTATTCTTATTCATGATAGATAGATTCAATGATTAAACACCAATGCCGCCGCCCCGAGGCATCCGGCCTTATTTCCTAATCGGGCAAGCTCGATAGTCGTGAAGTACGAGGTTTCCTTCATCACGTATTTCCCGACCTGCTCCCGTATATTGTCAATGTAGAAATCTCCGGATTCCGAAATGCCTCCGCCGATAATCACCTTTTGCGGAGCGAAAATGTTGATAAGGCTCGCTACGCCTAGGGACAGATTCCGGAAATGATCCTCCATAGCGAGTACGGCCTCTTTCTCTTGAGCTTTATAGCGCTCTACTATATATTTTCCATCGATACGGGAAGGTATCTCCCGTCCGTTCTTCTCCAATAATTGCCGATATAAGGTGATCAACGCACTTACGGAAGCGTGTGCCTCTAGGCAACCGGACGCTCCGCAAGTACATTGATTCCCATTCAGACCATGAATAATTAAGTGCCCAAGTTCGGTGCCCCGGTTCCGGTAGCCGCCATAAAGCCGGCCGTTCAAGAACAAGGCGCCCCCTATGCCGGTACCCACCGTCAGGAAAACGATATCGGAGAGACCTTTAGCCGCCCCATATATCACCTCGCCCAACCCCATAAGGTTTGCGTCGTTGTCGATGAATACCGGTAGATTAAATTCCGCTAACGCAAGATCCAATTGTTGGTTATCCAGTTCAGGAAGATTATTGGCAAAGAGAACCACCCCATTATCTACTACGGAAGGTACACCTATGCCAATTCCGTAAATCCCCCAATCCCGGGAACGGGCGTAGTCTGTCATTTTCCGTACGATACTTTTTATGGTATCGGATAATGGGCGTGGATTCTCTTTTGATTGTGTGGTTTCCGACGATTCGTAAAGAATGTCGCCATTCTGGTTCACAAGAGTATATTTTATGCTTGTTCCTCCAATGTCTAATGCGATAGCGTATTTCATGATAATTGTAAAAGCTTAATTAGAACTATGCGCCGCTTCCCCGTCGATCAGGCAAATCACGTTCGGGTGCAGCCACAATAAGGAGGCCGGCAACTCCGTCGAGATCTTCTGTTCAAGGAAAGCTTGAGTAATCTCCCTTTTCTTTATCCCGTTGATAAGAAGGATAATCAGGCGTGACTGAAAGATATTCGCCATGCCCAATGTCAGTCCGTATCCCGGTTTCTCCGTATCCCCGGCGATCATGGGATGTTGCAAGGATTTCTGGGACAGATGAGCCACATGGCAATTCGTATGCAAGGAAGGAGCCGGCTCGTTCAAGGCGATATGGCCGTTCATCCCTATTCCTAATATACAAATGTCGATAGGGCCTTTTTGATCCAGTATCTGTTGGATCCGCTCACATTCCGCCTCAGGGTTCTCCGGATCGCTTTGGAACGCTATATACCGGTCTTCCGGGATTTGAAGCGGACCTACGAAATAGTTCCGTAGATACGACTCGCACGTACCCGGGTGGTCCATCGGGATTCCTCCCCATTCATCAAGCTTTAGTACCGTGAATTGGGAGAATAATTCCGGTTGGCGACTGGCTTCCTCTACCAGCAACTCATACATCCGGGTAGGAGAGTCCCCAGTGGCGGCACAAAGCGTAAGTGCCTTGTGCTGCCCTAACTCTGAGGTAACAATCTCTTTTGCCTTAAGGCTTAATGCCTCATAAGATTGACAAATCTCTATTCTCATACGATTTTAGAGCTCTTTGATTCGGATATTGCGGAAGCAAACACCATAACCGTGGTCTTGCATACCGATGTAACCCGGTTGTTTTCCGCATTGTAGCATCAAGTCGTAAGCTTCCGGGCATTTCTCCGGACTCGTGCTGAACTTGCTGAACTTACTATGATCCACTAACGCGCGCCATACCGGTGTACCGAACTGGAATTCCAGCACTTTCACGTCGTTCATGTAATGGATCACGCGTTGGTTATAGACAACGATTCTCGTCTTGTTCCAGTTTCCGTACGGTTTTACGGGTTGTGGATCCGGCATAATCATGTCATATACGGCACCGGCCTGACGGTTACCGTCGCAACCTTCCCATGCGTCCGGCATATTCTCGTTGTCGAGTAACTGATATTCTGGGCTGGAGTAATAAATAGGTGTACCCTCAATTTCTTGCGCTGTATAGAAGATACCGCTATTACCGGCCTTGTCGATCTTCCATTCGATCTCGAAAACGAAATTTTTGAACTTCTTGTCGTAGATCAAGTCGCCGAAGCCCGTGTCTGCCTTATTGTCGCTACCTTTATAGGTGATCGATCCGTCTTCAACCACCCAACCTTGGGGTACATCCTGACGGCAATAGCCGCGCCATCCGTTCAAGGTCTTGCCGTCGAACATCGTGATCCACTCGCCTCCCGTAGGGATACCGTCGCTATCAAGGGCTTGGGTTTGGGCGGTTTGCGTTCCGGCATCGTTGGTATTACCGCCGGAGGTACATGACAAGGCCGATGCGAATAAGGCTACGGCCATAATACTGCTATAAATCTTTTTCATCGCTATTATGAATGTTTGTTGTTTGTTAGAAACTTGTTAGATAATTATTAGGAATTTGTTAGGTTCCTGTTAGGTTACCGTTAGATTCCTGTTAGCTTTTATAACTTCAGGTCTTCCCATCCATCGCGGTATTTCCGCTTGATGAATTGGTTCGCCTGCTCGAAATTGGTGATACGCATATTCGCTCCATCCCATAGGAAAGTCTTGTTTCTTCCCGGATAGATGAAGCCTTCACGCTCTCCGTAGATCGAGTCGTTATGTTTCACTTGTTCCCGGATATTATGGCTCCGTAAGATCAAGTTACCCATCAATACGGTCTCCGTCAACGGACCGGCGTACCCTTCGAATGGAGATTCTACGTCCGCCTTGTCGTACCCTGCGATACAAGAGTCGATCCATGCCCAATAGTGGCCATTCGTACCCCCTTCGATACGTTTATATTTATGAGGAATGTTCACGTCTTTGTCGAATAAAGGTTTCTTGTTCGCCTTTACCCCCTTCGGCCAGAATCTTGGATCGGAACCACCCCAGCCACAAGAAGCCATACCTTTCGTACCTATGAATACGGTTGCGCCTTCCACGTCCATCATATCCAAGTCTCCCATCGTGCAGGTCATATCGGCATCTGGGTCGATCTCCTCGAAACGTTCCGGCATGATACCGCCGTCCATCCAATACAGACTCAAGTCGCTTCCGTCTTTCTTCTTGAATTTATAACGGATCGAGCTGGCTACCGGGCAACTTTCAGGATAATAGGCTTCTTCGAAGATACCGGAGTAAACATTGGTCGTGCTGCAAGAAACCTCGGTCGGATAACCTAATTGAAGCAATTTGAATGGAGGGCCGATGATGTGGCAACCCATATCTCCAAGAGCGCCTGTACCGAAACGCCACCAACCACGCCAGTTGAACGGAACCAAATTATCCACATAGTCTACATACTCCGCTGTTCCTAACCATAAATCCCAATTCAAGCCTTTAGGAACAGGCGGTTTCTGGTTCGACCAAGGAATACCTTGCGGCCATACGGGGCGGTTGGTCCAGCAATATACTTTCTGGATGTCACCCAACAGATCTGCCTCGAGCCATTCACGAAGGGTACGCATACCGTCGCAAGAGTTACCTTGGTCACCCATCTGGGTCACGACCTTATATTTCTTGGCAGCCTCGGTAAGGATACGTGCCTCGTAAATATCGTGCGCGATCGGTTTTTGCAGATATACGTGCTTACCCATCCGCATAGCGCCGAAAGCTTGGATCGCATGGTTATGATCCGGGGTGGAGATACATACGGCATCGAAGTTCTTACCTTCCTTCTCGTACATCTCACGGAAGTCGTTAAAATACTTAGCTTTTGGATAGGTCTTGCGAGCGTCGACAGATTGACGGTCATCCACGTCGCACAGACAGGTGATCGCCGCGTTCTTATGCGGCGTATTCATTAAGCTACCCAAATCGGCGGCTCCCATACCGCCGCAGCCTATTTTTGCGATATAAAGCTTATCGCTGGGAGCTACATGTCCTAATCCCGCTACGGTAAAGCTGGGCAGGATCGTAAGGGCGGCAGCGCCTGTGGCTGCCATCCCAAGGAATTCCCTTCTAGAGATTCCAGTCGGACTGGATTGTTTATTTACCTCTTTCATAAATTTGTTCATATTATGATTAATAATTGAATTGGGGTCTAAAGAATTGATATTAAAAACAGACTGATATGATTAGAATGCCGGATATCCCGGGTTCTGAACCAAATTATTGTTCTTCTGCCAAGCCTTGAACGGGATCGGGAAGATCTTACGATATTCCGGAGTCTGTTTCGGCTTCATATATCTCGGTTTCAGATAAGTCCCGAAGCGGATCATATCTTGGCGGCGGACAAATTCGAATGCCAACTCATAACCACGCTCGTTATAAATATCATCTAATGTCACGCTCGTGTAATTATGATCGGAATTACCATAAGCCCTTTCCCGGATAGCGTTTACCAGACGAGTAGCTTCACCGAGATCCCCGCCCATGCGAACCAAGGCTTCCGCTTTCATTAGGTATACATCAGCCAGACGGAAAATAGCGATATCGTTCTCCATATTGGTATTTTGCATGCCTTTCTCATATACCCACTTATTGATACGTGCGCCGTCTTCTTGGTGAACTTCGCCCCACGGAGTTAAGTTACCGTCCGCATCGGTTTTCTCTGTTCCCGGTACCACATTTAAGTCGATCGTATGGATCAAGTCATGTCCTAGGGTCGTTTTCAAAATCTCTCCCGTGCTAGGGTCGATCATCGGGCCGATCAAGAACGAACCTTCGTAACGAGGATCTTCCGTATCAAATGTACGAACAAAATCCGGTTGGGCGTTGATACCGTTCCACATACCGCCGGTGAAACCTAATACATCGGGATCCAGATAATGTAATGTCCAAAGATGGATAGAGTTGCCCCACTCATCGGATGCCTTGTAGCAGATCGGGAGAATGATCTCCCGCGATACCTCGTTATGAACCTCGAAATTGGTTTTCCAATTCGGTTCGATGATATATTCGAGTTTCATGATCTCGTCGCATTGCTCCACAACACCTTTCCAGTTCGGTTCACCGATCCATTCCTCGGCGTTGAGGTACATCTTCGCCAATACCATGCGGGCTGCACCTTGCGTAAACTTACCGTAGCTGGCATCTGATACATCGGAGCGCAAGTTCGGGATGATCTCGGTTAATTCCTTAACCACATATTTATAAATGTCCGCACGGCTTGTGCTGGAGGGCAAGGAGGTATCCTCAAAATCTGTCACTAGTGGGGCGTTACCGAAGATATCTACGATTACATAATACCAGAAAGCGCGTAATCCTCTTAACTCGGACAAGTATTGAAGCTTAAGCTCATCGCTCATGGCTTCGCTTTTCTCTATAATATTATATACGGAGTTAACCGTAGTTAGGCCTCCCGTACAATAATCCCAGCAATTTTCTACAGAGTAAGAGTTCGGTTTCCAGCTATGCATACATTGTTCCATATACTGTCCACCGTCCCACCAGTCACCACCTACACGTGTCGGTGCCATCAAGATATCGGCTGTCATATCGGCCGCCCCCCAAGGACCGTCGTAGGCTAGCATATTTTTCAAAGATTGATATGCCGGAGCCATGATTGCGTTGATCTGCTTTTCCGTTGTCCCGAATTCGTCGGTAGGAAGTTTGTCGTATACGTTCTCGTCCAAATCCATGCAAGAGACAAGCGCTACCGGAGCGAGTACGGCACATATTATATTTTTGAATAATCTTTTCATGATCGTTACTGTTTATGTATTAGAAATTCAAGTTTAATCCAACAGAGAATGTGCGTGCCTTCGGATAAAATTCACGAGGTTCTACACCCGGGGTTAAACCGTCTCCTGAATCCATAGGGACTTCGGGATCAAGACCTTTATATTTCGTGATAACGAATAGGTTTTGTGCCGTGAAATAAACACGGATACCGTTCAAAGCTTTGATCTTATATCCTAAAGTCAAGTTGTCGAGACGCATAAAAGATCCTTTCTCTAAATAATAGTTGGAGAATCTAGGAGTTTCGCTTAACGTATAGGTCAATGGATCGTCCAGCGCATTCGTTCCCGGCAGGAATCCGGATTGAGCGTATGCCATGCGGGTCGCATTCAATATATCATTACCGATCGTTCCACGCAAGAAAAATGATAAGTCAAAATTCTTGTAACGGAAAGAGTTGGTGATACCGTAAGTCAATTTCGGCTGTGCGGAACCGATGTAGTCGTAATCCGCCGGATCGGAAATCTCGCCGTCGCCGTCTTTATCTACCAAGATATATCTACCGTTCTCGTCAATACCGTTACAAACCAAACCGTAGAATTGTCCGATAGGGCGTCCTTCTTCCAATACGTGCGTACCACTGGAGCTTCCACCCCGGATGAATACGTCACCTAATAAGATCTTATCCATCGTGAATACATCGTTGGATAAACGAGTTACCTCATTTTCATTGTGAGCCAAGTTCAAGGAAATGTTCCAGTCGAAATCCTTTGTGCGGATAGCGTCTGCGTTCAAACTCAACTCGATACCCGTATTACGCATATCACCTACGTTTGCCATGATCTTATTATATAAATAAGGAGGGGTTGGTACCGGATAGGTATAAAGCATGTCAGAGGTCTTTTTGTTATACCATTCGATACGACCTCCTAGGCGGCTATCCAATACGGAGAAATCAAGTCCGATGTTCAACATCGCTGTTTGTTCCCATTTTAGGTCCGGATTGGCGTTCTGGCTGATCTTATAAGAAGGCAACCAAGAACCGGTATCATAATATACACCATCTGTGCCGTAAAGCTCGAGGGTTTTGTAGGGGTCCAATCCTGTTTGATTACCAGTGATACCATAACCGACACTTAACTTTAAGTCGTTAAGCCAGTTTACTTTTTGCATAAATGATTCTTGGGTGATATTCCAACCCACGGAAACGGAAGGGAAGGTACCCCATTTGTTATTCGTTCCAAATTTGGAAGAACCATCCCGGCGTACGGTAGCTGTCAACATATATTTCTCATTGAAGCTATAATTGGCTCTTGCGTATAAAGAGATCAGGCGACTTTGCCATTTCTCAGACTCCGCGTCTCCGGGGTTCAGGTTTTGTCCTGCGGCCAAATTGTTAGCGCCTAATAAATCAGTGACGAAACCACGGGTCTGTACGTGAGTCTCCTCATAGTTCTCCTCTTCCCAAGAATAACCGATCAAGGCATTGATCTTATGCTTATTGAACTCGGCCGAGTAATTGGCGGTCCATTCCATCAAATCCTTATCACGCAATCTCGACCAACGTTCGGCCTTACCGCCATCGTTGTAGCCGGCTTGAGACTCGATGCTACTGTATTTACTCTCATCTTCCGTGTTCCGGCTTTTAGCTAAAAGAACTTTAGCCTCTAAGCCATCGATAATCGTATAACCGACATCAGCGGTTCCATAGAAATTATTGATGCGGTTCTTATGTGTATTCTCTTTCTGGTTACGTACCGGGTTTCCTTGGTCGTATTCACGTGTGTCGAACCAAGATCCATCCTCTAGCTTAACCGGACGTACGGGAATCATATTGTAGGCAAGCAAGAAGTTTGTCGTATTTGTCGGTGCGTTATCCGTAACGGTAGCCACGCCGGTGATGCTTACTTTCAAACGATCCTCCAGCGCACGTTGGGAGAATTGGAAACGAGCGTTGTAACGGTTCATGGAGTTATCGCGTGCGATACCTTCACGTTGCATATAAGAAAGGGAACCTCTATAGTTATGGTGTGAACCACCTCCTGATAAAGACACGGCATGATCCTGTTGGAAACCGATTCTCGTGATCTCGTCGAACCAATCCGTGTTCGCTCCCATGTCAAAATCCTTACCATCCTTACCCGGGGTAGAGGAAGTATAGCTACGCCATTGGTCCGCCGTCAGCAGATTCGGCTTGTTGGCCAAGGTAGATACACCGAACGCTCCATTATAAGCGATGGTCGGTTTGCTGGCGTAACCTTTCTTCGTAGTGATAAGGATAACACCACCCGCTGAACGGGAACCATAGATAGCGGCTGAAGACGCGTCTTTCAAGATAGAGATAGATTCGATATCCTGCGGATTAACCGTAGACATGTCCATGCCCGGTACATTATCGATAACAACCAACGGACCTTGGTCCTTTTGCAAGGTTGACATACCTCTTAATTGAATCGTCGAGTTGCCCGTTACGTCGCCGGAACCCGTATTGATCGTTAAACCGGCCACCTTACCTTGTAACAAATCCGCTGCGTTACGAGTCAGACCTTGGTTGAAATCCTCAGCGGTCACATTGGTGATAGAACCGGTAATCTCACGTTTTGTCTGTGTACCGTAACCTACTACGACTACCTCGTCCAGTTTTTGAGTGTCCTCTTTCAGGTTTACATTGATCTCGTTTTTGCCGCCTACCGGTTGCAACTGTGTCATGTAACCGATATAGGAAAACTCAAGGGTCGCGTTTGAGGATACTTCCATCATGTATTTACCGTCCAGATCCGTAATCGTACCGTTGGTCGTGCCTTTCTCGACAACGTTAGCGCCGATAATAGCGTTTCCTTCCGCATCTTTAACGACACCGGTAATACGTTTTTTAGTTTGCTGGGCGACAATGTTTTTATTAAATACATTGATATTTCGTCCTTCGATCGAATATTTCAAACTCGTGTTGCGTAGTGCTTGCGATAAGATATTTTCTATGGACTTATCGGTTGCGTTCACGCTCACTTTTACGTTCTTTACGTCAGAATCCACATAGAAGAATAAGAAATCGCTTTGTTTTTCTATAATAGCGAATAGATCGGTTAGCGGGGCCTGATCCGTCTTCACGGAAATCGTTACAGATTGTGAATAGGAATTAGTCGCTACCGCTTGGAACAGTGTCAAGAAAAGTAAAATAAAGGACATTTTTAGGACCGAGAGCATTTTTTTTAAGTCTTTGGACCTAAAAGACCTATAATACGAAACATTTTCCATATTTTTGTACTGATAAAAGGTTGATAATATGCGTCTGCCACAAAATTTGGTCGTGGAGTAGCAGAAGCAGGAATTAATTCTTTTTAATGGGGCCGGCTGTATTTTTGCAGCCGGTTTTGTTTTTTTGAAAGATATGATCCGTGTTATCTCATAGGCATTGCTTGTTTTTTTAAGATGTGTTGATATTTTTATTTTATTGAATATAGTAAGTTCCATCTCTTTGTGACCATTTGATCGGCAAACTGCGAGATATTACTTGTAAAATCTCCTTTAAAGATTGATCCTCGCTGAATGTTCCGGATACAGTGACATTCGGGTCCAGCAATCTCTTGTTTTCTATATGGATCGGGATCTCGTATCTTTTCTCAAGCTCATTCAGCAAGGTACAAAGCGCTATTGATTTATACTTTAGCAAGCCGTCTTTCCATGCCAGATTTTCTTTTGCGTTGACGGATTGGATATCAATCTTGTTCGTTGAACGGATGAATGTAAGTTGCTGGTCGGGAGCGAGTAAGACTTGTTGTGTCGGGCTTTCGAAACGGATAGACCCTTCCAGCAGGACGGCTGTGATCTGATCCTTCCCTTTATCGGCTTTTACACTAAAGGTCGTTCCTAATACCCGTATGGAGGCATTTCCCATATCGACGATGAAAGGTCTTTCCGGATTTTTCGCCACCTCGAAATAGGCTTCTCCTTCCAAATTAACCTTTCGCTGATCCGTACCGTATGCGTCAGAGTAGGTAAAGCGACTATTCCGGTTCAAAATGATCTTCGTACCATCATCCAATGTAAAATGAGATTTATTTTTATCGGTTATATAGGTATAGAATTGCTGAACCTTCCCTTCCCGGGTATTTAAGTGCGTCGTAGCGAAAAACAGAACAAGAAAGGCGATTGCCGCCGCAATGGGAGTAGCGATGAAACGGATCAGCCTCAATCTCTTTTGCCTGCTTTGATCGTCGATCTTCTTTCTCAAATTATCGAGGGACACATTAGGCATTAAGGAATGGCTGAACGAGACTTCCGCATCCCAATAACTCTTTAGCAACCGAAATTCTTTTTTGTTCTTTTCGTCTGCGTTCAGCCATTCGCTCAGCGAAAGAAAATCTTCCGAGGAGCTGTTGCCACTTAATATCCTTGTGATAATATGATCTATGCTATTCTCCATTTTAAGTTGTTTCTATACTAATAGTCGCAACCAAATTTGAAAACCCTTAGTGGGAGCATAGATTTTTTACTTATTTTTTTCGTAGCTCATACACGAGTTCTTTGTATTCGGGGATCGCGTTGAATGAGGGGCATTGTTTGATCCATTCATCCGGCGAGATCGTCCCGTCTCCGTTTAAGTCCTCCGAGAGATCCCGGTGCCCACAGACCCATGAGCCGGGAAAGCAGATTAAGAGATGCCGGATCAAACGTAACAACGAGGTCTTTTGAGCCTGTGTGCGGGTATCCCGTGGCTGTCCGGTGATGTCCAGTCCACCCTCGTAGCAAATCCCGATGCTGTGTTTGTTGTGTCCTCTCGCATGAGCCGGAATTTGCTCTAGCGGGCGCAGGTTCACCACTTCTCCCGATTTACGGATGTAGAAGTTGTAACCGGCACGGAGGAATCCCCGTGCCTTGTGGTCACTCTCCAGTTGCTTCGGGCTATAGTCCGTATTCTCACGGGTTGCCGAGCAATGAATCACGATCAGGTCAATTTTTCTCATATCTCGTCCGGGCTTTCGCTATCAGAACCTGCGCTCTTTTTCGTAACCTCCAGAGGCTCGAAATTCACCTCATTGCGGGTAGTCCGCAGGGCCGAGCCCGGGAAAAAGATAATACGTGCCCCCTTTATCTTGGTGGCGTCGAAGTCCTCGGGCGTATTCGTTCCTTCGGAGTTAATAGACATACGGAAGTTTCCAAATTCTCCCAATTGCACCACGTTGCCGGAGGAAAGTTCCAGATCCATCGCCCAGTTTAATGAATCGAGCACCGCTTTCACGTCCGCCGACGAAAGCGTGGAGCGAGAGCAAATCAGTTTACATAATTTGTTGAGGTCCGAAGTCCCCGACGTTTTAGCGATCGCGTAGTTCTTTACTGAGTCTTTCTCTGCGCCGTTCAATACCTTACGCTTTACTACTTTAAATTTCACTGCCATAATTTTGAATTTTAAAAGGTTAATTACTAATGACAATGCAAAGATAGACCCTCTGAAAAACGGGAATCGGCGAGTGTCGGTGAGTGTCGGGATATGTAAGTAGTAGTCGGTTTACTTGTTATTCTGGTTTTTTATTACGTAATTTGCGTTACGTGAATTGCGTAATGCAAATAAGATGCTGAATATGAATAATCCTTTTTTAATAGTTGGTTATCAAGGTCCAGAATATTTTTGTGATCGGGAGAAAGAGACTGAAGTGATTTTATCCGCTCTTCATAATGGGAGAAATATCACGTTGGTAAGCCCTCGCCGTATGGGAAAGACCGGTTTGATCAAGAATGTTTTTTATACGCTACAAGAAAAGGAGAAGAATGCCAAGTGCTTCTACTTAGATATTTTCTCTACTCAAAATTTGCGTGAGTTTGTCGCTTTGTTGGGAAGGGAAATCTTAGGTAAGCTGGATAGTCTCTCTCAATCTACGCTGAAGACCTTGCTTTCTTTTTTTAAGAGTTGCCGTCCCGTGATAACAATGGATGAGTTATCGGGCATTCCGTCTGTATCCTTGGATATCGTCCCTTCGAAAGAGGAGGAGACGCTGAAGGAGATTTTCGACTACTTGCGGCAGTCTGGAAGAGAATGTTATCTGGCTATTGACGAGTTCCAGCAAATCATGGAATATCCGGAGAAAGGGGTGGAAGGCCTATTGCGTTCTTATATTCAATTTTTGCCGAATGTTCATTTTATCTTTTCGGGGAGTAAAAAGCACTTGATGGAATATATATTCTTCTCAATCAAGCGCCCCTTCTATCAATCCACCCAAAAATTATTTTTAGACAAGATCAGCAAGGAGGTGTATTTTTCCTTTGCCCATTCTTTCTTCGAGAAGGAAGGGAAGGAGCTTCCGGAAGAAATATTTGATAAGGTGTACACATGGGTAGATGGGCATACTTGGTATGTGCAATATCTTTTGAACCGTCTCTTCGCTTTACCGGAAAAAACACTTTCTCCGGAGCTTCTTGATTCTCTCATGATGGAGATCTTACGGGAAGAAGAATATACCTACCAGACTTATTTCCAATTGTTGACATTTAATCAAATCCAGCTATTGAAAGCGATCGCCAAGGAAGGGATTGTCCGGGAGGTCAATGCTGCCGCCTTCATCAAAAAGTATGATTTGAAGGCGGTGAGTAGCGTGAATACTTCCTTAAGGATATTAATAGATAAGGAGTTTATATTGAGGCAACCGGATGGGTATATCGTGTATGATAGGTTCATGTCTATTTGGCTCAGCCGGATATGACAACGGATGAAAAATATTTAGTTGACACAGTTTGCTCGTACTACCAAAAATTATTCCATTAATATTATGATGGGATTATCTTCTTTGCCCAAATGCCAAAATATTTGTTCTGAAGGAAGTAAGCAGTTCTGACGCCCATCCTTGAAAGTCATATAGATAGCGCCATATCCCGTGTCCGGGTGTTTGTATCCATTTATATATACTATATTTGTAATGTGATCTTTTTATTGGATATCACTTCTTTTTTCTACACAACACGATCAGTTGATTTGTGTCCTCTCCCCAACTTTCGAACTGTTTTTGCAAGGTAGGGGATAGGGTGCGTTTCTTATCCTTTATCCATTGCGCTAGGTCGAACCATTCCATGGTCGTAATGTATAGGTCGTTAGTACTCCAACGAGGCCAGAAATTGGGGCCACCTAAAATATCGTCGGTGATTTTCATCCCGTCCTCATTTTTCACAACAAAACCCTCCCTCTCTTTTTTATCGTAAATCACGAATTTGTAATCATTCTCATTCTCTCCCCGTTGAGTCTGCTTTTGCCTGACTGCGGTGAAAAAGAAGTAACGATCGTCTTCCTCCAATCTTGGTATATTCCAATAATTAATCGCATTTTTGTTATATGCGTCCTCGGAATACCAAGCCTCGTACTCTATGGGCATCTGGTATTTACCCATATCTAGATAGAGATAAGGTCTCCATTTTGTTCCCGATAACTGATATACGGTATCTCTTGACGAGCGGGTTTTCATATAAACATTCTCTTTATATTTCGAGAATTCTCTCAATTCAGAGGAGGAGACAAAAGAAAATCCCTCGTTGAGACTCTCTATCCCATAATTCGGATTGGGCATGACAGTAACGGTATCACCCGCTAAACTCAATGCGCAAGCCATATATTTATCTATATGCATACAAAGATTACAAGTCCATAATACAGAATCCACAAAGACTATATTAAAAAAGTAATCATTAATTTTCTCCTTCCGAAGAAAATTTCCATCGTAATCATAATATAAGATCTGTTGCGTATCCGCATGGATGATCTCTTTTCGAGTAGGATTTATATCTATGCCTAGAATATAGAGATATTCGTCGGGTCCTTGTCCTTGACGGCCTATCTGTTTAACGAATTCACCGGTTCTTGTAAATTTGTAAATTCCTTGCCTTGTGTGAATCAACCAGAAATTATCACCGCAGACAATGTTTAAGATGCGGGAGATTACGATATCATGTGGAGTCTTCAACTCTAAATACTCAATGGTATCGGCTATCTCGGAGATTTTCATCTTTTGCTCTGTCTCTATGCATCGCTCGAAAAGTATGGTTCGCAACTTATCCGGATTCTCTGGGTTTCGATTGCATCCTACCGTTAAAAGTATGCATATCGCTGAGATTGTGATTATGGCTTTCATGTTTCTTTTATTTTGTTTTCAATTTTCCTATAAAGACGATACAATTATCATCATCGGTAATTCGATTATTCAACTCTTTTACTTTTCTCAACACCTCCGGAGATAGTTTTTGATTGGAAATCAAAACTTTTTCCAATTGCTCTTTTAATGCGTAAGGTTCCATGATCGCAGTGAAATAACCTCGATTGAAGGACGGATTGGTAGGCCCATCTATATTCCCTAGCATATTCCATTTCAAATTCACGAAACAACCTTTAAGGCTTTGTTTGTCTACTAGGATTTTCGGGAAACGGGGTAACTCATTATTCCAAGAGGTTTGCGTATACCAAGTGACTAGAAAGTGATTGGGCAGCTCCGTGAAATAATGGCAGATCGGCTCATGACCCGTATGCATCGTAAAAACAGGGTGTAGCGTATTCGAGTCTATGTCATAATGATAAAGTGTGTCTTGCGAGGCTATACAATTATGAAGATAGAAGTCGGAAGCGTTGGTATTCAAGGACTCCCGTGCCTCATAATCGTAAGTGCTTGGGATCAACATGAATTGGTCGGAGACCGGATATTCTTGGATGATATTGCCTTCGAAATCCTGTGTCCAGATCAATGCGGTGGGAGTTCCCTGAAAAGGTATGCACATGACGGTTACTGTTTTTTTCTCGTCATTGATAACAAATCGTCCTTTATGGGTTATATAGGCCAGAGGAATGTGTTTTTGTGGCTGCCCGTCGAGGTCAAACACTAATATCTTAGAGGCACGAATCTCCATTAGATAGATTTTATTATTATTTTCATCTAAATACTGATCATAAATAGATAAGTTATATTCATCCGGCCCTTGTCCTTGGGAGGAGATCTTTCTGATGAAATCCCCATTACGGTTATAGAGCTTACAGGAAGAGCCTGCCCTAAAAGATTTCACTAAAATATAATGGTCACTCACGGCTATATGGGTATCTTGTCCTGCGGCGGTCAGTGCGTCTTCCGAATTTTCTAGGCGAATAACTTGAAAGGAAGATAGCAAGGAGCTTAATGGTAAATTGAATGTATCCTTTACGGAAGAAAAGTCTAAATTAGTCACCGGATCTCCTTGCAGATTAATAACCTGTGCTATGACCGGGCAATTATCCAAGGTCAACTTTCTGGATACATTTGTCTCTTTATTTCCGCATGAGGAAACAACCGTTAGTAACGTGATCGATACGTAATATATGATTTTATTCATGCGTTTTATTATTTAAACAATGAATATTACACAAGTTGAATCATTCCATGAAAATGGAATGATGATTTGTGTTTACAGAGTCCTCACGACAAACATATACTTCTTCCTGTATATAAGCAAATAATATCTCCGATATTTTCGTAAAGGTGTTGTCTAGCATTTATTGAGGCTCTTTTTGTTGGTAGTAAAGCCCTCTATGTTCACCTCAGATCGTTCCAATGCCTTATCCGGATGACGGCATCCTTCGTGTTGGCGTGATTCCCTATGACCACCAGCTGATGAATTGTTTTCCATCACTGTTGATATTTTTTTACTTTTTAGATTTCACCAACATTACCACCCGATTGTCATCCTCTTCCAATGTCGCGGCCACTTCTTTTAGTTTGCCTTTCAACTTTCCCTTTTGATAGTCCCGGCAAAGATCGAAAGCGTTCAGGGTAGCCCATGATTCACCTTGGGCATTGATAGGGGTCAGCATAACCATATAGAATTCATTTTTAGAAGTATAATCTCCATTGTATATAATATACCTAGAAAACTCCTTTTCTTGGGTATCATACACAAAGTAGGTTTTAGGGAATCCTTCTTCTTTCCTGAAATCATATACGTTTTTTATACCTTCCATGAAATAATAGCGATTGGATATCAACCTCGGAATCAAGAACACTTCCGGATCCATGGTATGGATAGGTGGCGTTCGTGCGATAAACGGACGTAAACTGCAATCGGGCATCAATGTGTAGATCGTATCTGATGAGGGTTCTAATAGAATCCAATTACCATTAAACGGAGTGATTCTGCTGTAAGATCCCGGTCCGGCAGCTCTTGTACTATTTTCCATCCGTAAGACTTGAAAAAAGTACTTCTTCTCTTTAAAGGAAGGTCTTATTTCCTTGGTTATGCTCCCGTCCTGCTTCGATACGAGCAGGAAGGGTATCTCAGCATTGATTTCATCGTAACAAATCAGATTTTCTTTGTCATAATTGAATATTTCCCAATAGAACTGAGAGTCACCTTCTGTTTTCTGCTTCAAACTGCGTTTAAAATTTCCCTCTAAATCATAAACCTTTATTCTTTTCTTATAGTGATCATTTATAAATATTTCATTGTTTTCTTCGTCCAACGTAACACATCTAAAATTTATATATTCTTCCCCTCCTTGTCCTTTACGGTTTATCTTACGGATGGCCTTTCCGCTCCGGTCATATACGAATATATTCCCATCATTATTATAATTTGCCACTATTATGTATTTTTCACCAACCGCTTGTACATATCCCTGATTAATAAACTCATCGTTTGTTTCCAGAGGAATGTATTCCACATCCATGAAGTCTTGCAGTACCAGTTCTTTTTTGGTTGAATAACTTTCATTTACATCTACGGTAATAAACTCATCGGTCGATGAATGACTGCCTCCACACCCTGTCACTACAAACAGGATGGTTACTCCTATAAAACTGAATGTTTTCATTTGCCTATTATTTTATTTATTGTTTATTCCGCTATTTTTTTACATGACATAGGTTAGAACGTCTTTTCTTTTGCTCAAGGTTATACATTTATTCTTTTCTGTTTCCAGCTCTTGTTCCAGACGTGCTTTTTCTATGGAATCATGCGATAACTCATAGCGTTTGGATAATAAAGCCGCTTGTTCCCACTGTTTTTGTGCCAAGGCGCTATCCGGATGTTGGGGCATTAATCTCTCTACCTTCTGGAAGATTGAAGGGTGATGGTTTGGCCTATCACAAGAAATAAAATAGGTTAAGCCTAGTATTAAGAGGTAAACAAAGGTTTTTCTCATAAGTCCATTATATGTAAGGGGTAAAAGTAATAAAAAAATTTATACTATCACCTACCGTTTTCTTATTTCTTAATAGTTCCTTTTCTCCTTATATTTGTAATCCACCCCGAATAGGGCGCCGGCGAAAGTGGAGACCTCACCGAAGCCGATTAATACGGAATTATGGATCTCTCCCGTGGGGCTACACCAGAATCCCATGAACAGCAGCGAGAGGCCGGCTAGGCATAACATCACGGCTACTGTTAATTGTATATTTATTCTTTTCTGATACTTATTTCTTTTATGGTTCATAGGATGAGTTTTTATTTTGTCGAGGTCGTTTTTTTGAGAATCACGATGAGGGCAAGGCCCGGCGCTAGCCATAGCCACCAAGGGGTCGCCTGTCTTTTTCGCTCCTTGCTCTCCTGCGATACGTGCGTGGCGGTACTGGTTTGCGTGGATCGTTGGGCGCTGGATAGGGAAGAGGTGTCTGTTGCCGATCGCCGGGATTGTTCTTGCAGGGTGGCGGTGGTCACGGACAGCGGATATTGCCGCCCGGAACTGTCGGGGGAAGAGAAGGTTACTTGGCGCAGGGTGGCCGATAGGTGATTCCGGCTGTCGCTTTTGGCTTGGCGAAAGAGATGGTCGATACGGATTGCCGAGAGGGAGTCTTTCTCGTGTTTATACAGCCTTTGCTTGTTATCTCGTGAAACCGAGCAAGACAATGCGGATAGGGTAATTAGCCCGATACATACAAGTTTATTCATCATTTCTTTTTTCCGCAAAGGTAAGAGACTGAAAAAAGGGCAGTCGGTCAGTGTCGGTCAATGTCGGGATTTGTACCCGAAAAAAAGACGTACGTGTTTTCGGAAAAAGTCGTACGTGTTTTTCGAAAAACATGTACGTGTTTTTTTGAGAACATTTACGGCCGTGATTCGCTCGAAAAAAAGAGTTGGATTACGGGAGAAATCACCGTTATGCCGTTAATAATGGAAAATTGATAATTGAGGCTTGGAAATTAAAGATTCCAATTCTCGGGGTCACCCATATGATCGACGATGGTCCGCACTTGCAAGGGCGTGTAAAGGCGGATGCCTTTACGATAGCCGATGGCTTCGAGGGCAGACAGTAGCTCCGGGTCCCGGCGGATGAAACGGGTCAATTGCGTGGAGGCCGAGGAGGGGAGTACGTTCGGGAAATATAAAAGGGCCAACTCTTGATGGCCATAGATTCTATTCGTGTTCATGGTGTTGCTGTTTTTGTTCTTTTAATCTTAAATACTCTTCATACGTGATACCACTCGAGGAGGGGGTGGTCGTGGCGGGAGCTGCCGTGTCCGGTTGCCGGTAGCGGACGCTCTCTTTCCGTCGCTCGTCCATGAATTGCAGGAGCGAGGTCGTGATGGTCAAGGCATCCACCGATCCGTAGAAGCGTCCGTACCGTCCGCATTTCAGCCGGTGGAAGAAAAGGAGTATCTCGGAAGCCTTTAAAAATGGGTACTCTGTGAGAATCAAGGCTGACAGCTCTTTTTGGCGGCTGACGGGCATTTTCTCTTTTACCCCTGCGAACTGGTTTACGTTCTCCAGCTGGATGCAGATCCATACGATAGCTACCGGTTCACCGTAGCCGACGGCTATCGTGGCCAGCGTAGGGGCCGTGCCCGTATAGGTCCGCTCCGGGTGACGGGCGGCGGCGATCTGTAGATCGGGGGTGAATATCGATAGGAAACCTTGGGCGTCTCCGTATCGTTTACGCATGTCGGCTAGCGCTTGTGGCGTTGGCTGCCATTTGGAGTAACTCGGCTCTGCGGCCTGCCTCTCCGTTATCATTTGAGGTCGAATGTTCATTTCTAGCTTGAATTTTTGTTACCGTGTTTGTTTTATTTCCTTTTCCTTTTCCTTTTCCTTTTGGGGCTGTTTCTGTCGCTAAAACCGGGGTTTCTGTAACAGGAACCGATATTTCTACCGTAGAAGTAGGGGCGGTCTCTTCCCGGATTTCCCATTCGGGGGAGATACGGGATATGCTCCGCTTGTTGATTTCCCGATAGCGGGATTGGATTCCGAAAGATGTGAGGATTCCTTGCAGGGCGAATAGTTCCTGATTAAATAATCGGATCTCAACACAAAATCCGATGATCTCACGGATCTGTTCTTCCTTCAGATTGAGCGTAAATCCGATATCAAAACAGAAATCGTCCGTGTATCGGATGTAATATCCCGTGGTGCCATACGCTTCACACAGGATCGCCATGTAGGTGGAGAAACCTTCGCATCCATAATTTTGAAATAAGCGACGTATTTTTCGATCGGACAGCATATCGGTGTCCAGTGGAAAATAACTTAATCCTTTCTTGATTGGTCTCGACATAATTTTTTAATTTAGTGTGGCATTCAGATTAGTTTCCCGTACGAGGGATGAAGAAATAGGTTTAAGGTTCGGCTAACAAACTCGAAAACGAAATTCGACACTCTCTTCCAACTCTATTTTGATGCGAACTTAGTTATTTTAGATGAATATAGACTCTAAATAGGGTATCCTATATTATAATGTACCCGATATCCGTTGCCGTAAAAAACTTGAAAAATA